>WNGK01001639.1_pt1 | contig 24224 bp, 23 predicted proteins | sample 5400601 | NCBI WGS metagenome assembly WNGK01 (sample SAMN13153376, study PRJNA577476) | soil metagenome | isolation source: 60 cm soil or saprolite under Garry oak tree replicate 1 | place: USA:California | collected 2016-06-15
TCCAACAGTTGTTCACGTTGCGGTGAGGAATCGATATCGCCCAGCGAGCAAGCGCCAGTTTCCTGATACCTATCAAGCCTTCTCGAGGTATCACAGGCTAGAACTATCATCTTTACAGACGTTCGGCCTGCGGGCTCCATTGATGAGGGGATTGCCGTGGCTGATTCTCTTTGGAGTAGCATGCTACGGCTTTGGCACACTCTCGGTCACCGCAGACGAGCTTTACGGGATTGCGCAACAATATGGACCCAGTGGTCTCTACTTCTTCCCGGTCATAGGCGCCCGGGGTCTGTGGGACGCTTGGGTTCTCGTCTTCGCAGGGCTGGGAATCTGTTTCTTCATTGCAGTCATGTCAATACTGATGCTTCAGCGACAATCGCCTCAAAGGGCTAGTTCTTGACTTGGGACGCTACCGCTCATTTGGCCAGTAATCCCACGGGATAGACATCATCGAGAGGATGGACCCACCGAATTGCTCAAAGCCTAGACTTTGCCTTTCTAACTCGGTCACCGTGGGGAAGCTAAAGTTCAGCAAAGAATATCTCAAACGTTTAACGAAGCCCATCCCGAAGAAGGAGCCTGGGATGAAGGAGGCGACTCCTGCCGAGGTTCAGTCGCAGCCTAGACATCCCACCGGGTTTGTCCAGTATTGTATGAACTGTGGAAAGAATCAGTTGTTCAAGAAAGACGCTCTCGGCTGGAAGACCTGCACTGTCTGTCACGGGACAGCACCGGACAGAAGCCAAAGCCCCATTTGAGATCAGTCTCATCCTAGTTCAACGCCAGTCTCGCGTGGACCAGCTTCCTTCTCGATCCAGGCAGATAACTAGTTCTGGCTTACTTAAGTATCGCAGACCCGAAAATGACTAGCCTAGTCACTCTCGGGGTCCTATCTCTTCTTGTCCAAGGGTTTCGGCAAATGGGTCTACCGTCTCACACTGGCTAGATGGTACTACAACTATGCTTGGGGCTGGATCATCGGCTACTTCCTCAGCACCTTCACTATGATAGTCACAATCTACTATCTTATTCCCGGGTTGCGAGACCTCATCTCGTTCCCAATCTTCCTCGGCGGCTCGGGACTATTTCTAATCGGCGGCGGCTGGGTGCTTGGAAAATTGCTGGTCAAGCGTTTCAAGGTCCAGCCGATCGAGAATTATATTTCGAGTGAAATCAACCCGTTCACCAACGCCGCTTTGACCGCGAAGGAACGAGTCTACTGGAACGCGATGGTGGTCCTGTTGAAGAAAGAGCAGGAGCGTGCGCCTGATGCAGAGGTCGCGAGGTGTGTCGAGCAGATGAACATGTACATCAAGGGCCAGGTACCGTTCAACTTTGACGAACTCGACAATTTTGAACTCGGAGAAGAACCAGACCCGCAAGCCCCACTAAAACCGGAAGTCGTGAAATGGTCAGCGCCGGCACAGATCGAAAAGACCGGCGGCGAAACGCCGGTATGAGTCTCTTCTTGTTGAAAACATAGATTAGCTCGACTTCCGTTCCTTTACGGTCGAGAAGCTTCCGACTTTGGACGTCTATCTCGTCGACGGCACCTACGAACTGTTCCGTCACTTCTACGCACTTCCACCCCAAAGGAATTCAGCTGGTCAAGAGGTCGCAGCGACTCGTGGTGTCCTCGGGAGTATCATCTCCATGCTCGAGTCCGGAGTGACCCACATCGGAGTGGCGACGGACCACGTAATAGAGTCGTTTAGGAACGATCTCTGGCCCGGTTACAAGTCGAGTGAGGGGGTGGAACCTCGTCTCCTCGCGCAGTTTACGCTGCTGGAGGAGGCACTAGTGGCGATGGGTGTTGTCGTATGGCCGATGGTCGAGCTGGAGGCTGATGACGCTTTGGCGGGAGCAGCATCGCGTCTAACCGAGTTCCAGGAAGTTGACCGCGTATACATTTGTTCTCCAGACAAAGATCTGGCACAGTGCGTTAGGAAGAACCGAGTCGTGATGCTTGACCGTCGAAGGAAGATGGTTATTGACGAGAATGGAGTGATTGAACGATTTGGAGTGCCGCCTAGTTCGATTCCAGACTATCTCGGGCTAGTCGGCGACAGCGCGGATGGGTACCCAGGTCTCTCTGGCTGGGGAGAAAAATCGGCCGCCGAGGTCCTAGCCCGATATGGTCACCTCGAAAATATTCCAAGCAAGGCAGAGGAATGGACCGTTAAGCCTCGCGGTACTGACAAGCTCGCGGCCACGCTACGAGAGAACGTCAAGCTCGCACTATTGTTTCGCGATCTTGCTACGCTTCGAACAAAGGAGCCGCAGATTCTTTCCTTAAGAGAACTTTTGTGGCCAGGGGCAAGCGATTCATTTGCCGAGATGGGAAAGCGGTTGGAAGTGCCGCTTCTCATGGAAAGGCTCCAGCATTTGTCCTCGACAAGGAGAGATGTTGAAGCATAGCAGTGGCCCCTACCAGATTCTCTTCCAATTATCTCGTATATGAGCCAGCACCAACCAAATGACGGTTCGGAGTAATAATGACGAGAACGACGCCGACCAACATTGACGATTACATCGCAGGCTTTCCTAAAGACATCCAGCCATTGTTGCGAAAGATGCGGTCGACGATAATCAAGGCTGCTCCGAAAGCCGAGGAAGTCATTAGCTACGGGATGCCTGCATTCAAGCAGGACAGAATACTCGTATGGTTCGCTGGATTCAAACACCACATCGGCTTCTACCCCGGCGCGTCGGGCATCGCTACATTCAAGAAAGAGTTGTCTACATACAAGAGCGCCAAGGGGTCCGTACAGTTCCCATTCGGGAAGCCTCTCCCCTTGGCTCTTGTTCGTGAAATCGTTAGGTTTCGGGTAAGAGAGAGTCTAGACAAGATGAGAAAGAGGCATTTCGGTCGGGCCGATCCTGACCCTACGGATGCCTAGCAGTCTTGCTACTGTCGGATCCTCAGCCCTCGACATGTGTCTACGACTGCAAACGGTTTTATCGATTGATACCGCCCTGATATTCGGCGACCCATTTTGGCTGAGGACGAGCGTAGACTTGCTGCAATAATGTTCACTGATATTGTCGGCTACGCTGCACTGACACAGAGAGACGAGAAGCTAGCGCTCAGCCTCCTTGAACGCCATCGGCAGCTGATTCGTCCGATCATTTCTCGACATGGAGGCCGCGAGATCAAGACCATGGGAGACGCGTTCCTGATCGAGTTTACAAGCACACTTGACGCGATAGAGGCCGCGACCGATATGCAAAAGGTTCTACATGAGCATAACCGTGCCCCGTCTGACAAGTTTCTGGTACGAATCGGTCTCCACGTAGGCGATGTCGTTCACAGAGGACAAGATGTCCTAGGGGATGCGGTGAATATTGCGTCTAGGATAGAACCGGTTGCAGAACCGGGTGGTATCTGCGTTTCCGAGCAAGTGTACGCGCAGGTCCGGAACAAGATTCCGTATCGGATGGAGAGGTTAGCGGCACATAGTTTGAAGAATGTCCAATACCCTGTCGAAATGTATCGGGTGGTGCTACCATCGGACGAGGAGGGTGCTGAGTTGTCCGGGCCGAAGAATCGTGTTGCAATACTTCCGCTCTCAAACATCAGCCCGGATCCGAAAGATGGGTATTTCGCTGATGGAATGACCGAGGAACTCATCACTGTTCTTTCCCAAGTACAAGGTCTGAGAGTGATTGCCCGGACGTCAGTAGACCGCTACAGGAATAAAGATCGAGGAGTAGCGCAGATTGGTCGTGAGCTCGGCGTCGGCTCTCTGTTAGAGGGAAGTGTCAGGATCGCCGGCGAAAGGCTACGCGTGACTGTCCAGTTGGTCGACGCTTCGAACGAGGAGCACTTGTGGTCGGAAAACTACGATCGCAAGCTCGACGACATATTCGCGGTCCAGACCGACATTGCGAAACGAGTGGCGGAGAAGCTGGAGGTGAAGCTGATGTCCAAAGATCAGAGCAGGATGGTGAATCGAGGGGTCCCAAACCTGAGCGCGTACAAAACCTACCTCAAAGGACGAGCACTCCTCGCCAAGAGAAACCCCAGCGAAATGAATGAGGCCAAGCAACTCTTCGAAAGGGCGATCTCCGAGGATCCTACCTTTGCCCCTGCGCTAGCAGGGCTGGCTGACGCATATTATCTTCTCGGCGACTACTGGGGGATGCCCGTCGATGAAGGACGTCGAAAATCGAAAGAGTTTGTCTCTCGTGCTCTCAAGCTGGATCCTGATCTCGCAGAGGCCCACGCCACTCTCGGGTTACACCTCTTCCAAGAGTACGAGTTCGCCAGAGCCGAGTCTGAGTTCAAACGCGCAATCGAACTTAACCCCAGCTACCCGAACGCCCGCATGTGGTATGCGCAAGTTCTAGCCGTGTTCCACCGGTACGATGAACAACAGGAACAGCTGGAGATCGCAGAACAGCTTGACCCATTGTCACCTATTATTCAGTGGAACCTTGGCACGATGTTTGCTCTCTTCGGAAGAAAGGAGGCTGCACTGGAGAAGGTGAAGAAGCTCTACGAGCTCAAACCGGGCAGCATGCAAGGAGTATCTCTTGAGTCGTTCTGTTACTATCTAGGTGGGGAGCCAAAGCGAGCTTTGAGCGTGGTCGAGCAGCACCGAGAACTCCACAATGAGATTCCTATCATAGGGGCGCTCGGAATATGCTCGGCCGCCGCGGGGGACATGGAAGCGGCGCGAGCCTGGCTCAAGAAGCTTCTGGACCTACCCGACACTAGCGCCTTCAAGGCATTGTTCATCGCGTTTGTCCATCTAGAGCTTCGAGACTACGACCAGTTCTTCGCTTGGGCCAACAAAGGCGTTGACAAGAAAGAGATTGGCTTTGAGATGCTTGGACTCTATCCCGTGATGAAACCTATACTGGAGGATCCGAGGTGGAAGTCCCTGTTGAAAAGGGTCAACCTCGACGCAGCCTGACCTAGAATGCAAGTAGGCAGTTTCGCTCTAGTTTCCTTCTCAGCGACGTCCATGGTGTCTGAACCTATGTCCGGACTTGGTCCTTTTCCGTCTTCCTCGATTATCTCGCTTTCTCCTGCCTCCTCGATGGCCGCTAAAGCCGGTGGGTCGAGGTGGTAGAAAGAAGCGTGTTCCCCCAGTGGCCTCGGGAACGAATCTGGTGTCCTGTTCGATCAGGGACCCCGTCATGTTCTTGACACCCTTGAAGACATCGTGGTCTTCACGGCTGACGAGACTGATCGAGGTCCCCTTTTCTCCAGCGCGTGCCGTGCGTCCCACGCGGTGGAAGTACATGGTCGGCTCTTCTGGCATGTCATAATTGATCACGTGACTGACCCAAGAAATGTCGAGTCCCCTAGCTGCTACATCTGTTGCGACTAGAACGTCGATTCGTCCTTGCCGGAAGGCTTGGGACACGAAATTTCTCTGAGATTGTGACATGTCGCCGTGCAAGGCTTCAGCATTAATGTGGTTCTTGGTTAGTGCTTCGGCCAGATGTGCTGCTCGTATCTTGGTAGAAACGAAGACCAGTGCTCCCTGCATCTTCTCTGCTTTGAGGATCGATAGTAGGACGGGGAATTTCGTGTGTTCTTCTGTACTGATGTAGGATTGGCGGAGCGATTCTACAGAGATCTCATCGCTGTCGACGAATACTCGAAGAGGGTTAGAGAGATACCTCTGGGAGAGTTTCACCACCGGGTCAGGCATTGTAGCACTGAAAAGTGCGGTCTGATGGCCCCTGGGCACATTCTCTAGGATTGATTTGACATCGTCGATGAAGCCCATGTCCAGCATACGATCAGCCTCATCAATGACAACGAAGCGCGTACTGTGCAAATCAATCGTCCTACGTTTGAGGTGGTCTAGTAATCGGCCAGGTGTTGCGACGACAATTTTCGCATAACCGCGCTGTAATTGTTCAATCTGACCCCTCATACTCGCCCCTCCATAGACTGCCATGGTCCGGGAGGGCAGATGCCTAGCGAGGCGTTCGAATTCGTTTGTGACTTGTAATGCAAGCTCCCTGGTCGGGACGAGCACTAGGCCTTGGATTGCGCGCGAGTGGGGTTCGATCCTCTGCAGCATGGGCAGCGCGTAAGCGAGCGTCTTCCCAGATCCGGTCTGGGCCTGACCGATCAGGTCGCGACCTTTCAAAAGCGGCGCTAGCGCTTCAGCCTGTATCGGAAAGGTCTCGCGGAAGCCCATCTCCTTGACCCCTTGAAGGAGGCGGGGGTCTAGACCAAAGGATTCGAATGTTAGAGCCAAGCTACCGTGTCGGAACTCTCCATCCTTGTAAACTCTTATGCGCCTACTTCGAGAGACACAGTCTAGTCTATCATAGCCGAATTCAGAGCCATGTTACATGTGGCACTGGTGAAGGAGAAAATCGCCAGATACCCGTGGCATTCGTCTTCATCCCACAGGATGAACGTGTGCCGTTCAAAAGTGTTGACTGGACGAGCCCAAGACGTTCAAAATTGTAGGCTTTAGTCGTGGAGAAGGCCTTGTTTTAATGAGAAAAGCATGAAGCCTGTGATATTCGCCGTGCTTACAGTTGCCATGCTGGCACTGGCATCGCCAGTAGGGGCGGCAATGTTAGGCATGAGCGCGTCGCATGCAAACCACGCCACCGGTCCACCCTCGACACCAGGGTGCGTGGCGGCTTTTGCCGCCCATCCAGGCACTCTACCGGATCAAGCCTCGGCGAACGCTACAGCAGCACTGGCGGCCCGATCGACCCACTGCCCACCAGCTGTTGCATAACCATCAAGAGAACGTCGTTTTCGGGTCGACCTGAATCCCCTCTTTTTTTCTTCGGTCCGTTTCTGAAAGTATCCATTTGACGTCGTTCGCCTGATGTCTTCGCTCATGGTCCGTCAGCTATGATCCACTTGCCTCTTACTTGGCGGCTGCTCGGGTGAGGGGTGAAGAACGGTAACTAACCCTGGTTTACTATGAAAGATACACAGGCAGATGACGTTTTTCACAGTTATTTCCAAGTTGGACATTATGTAGCGGGTATTAGCCAGCAGGGTACTGCGATACCCTTCGCTACCCTGATGTTTCATCCGCGTTAATCGGAAATCTAGCCTCGTGTTACTTTCTTTTCTTCGCCTGTTTCTTCCTTCGACTCTTAGCGGGCAATCGTCCCGCGGCCCGCATTACATCCCTGGCCACAGGCGGTGTTATCGCAAAATCTCCCTCCCGGGTTTTGAAGTGTAATGTCTGGTTGGACGCGTAGACCTCGAGCGCCTTCGCAAGTATCACCCTGTTCAACAATTCCTCCTCTGAGACCCGTCCCTTCGGGGTCCACTCTTCCCCCACAGTCTTTCCCTTCCAGCGCCGCCACTTGGCCAAGCCCGTCTTCGCTAGACTTCTTCTAACAGACCCGTAGTTAGATTCTTCCTGAACCAGGGAGGATCCCGCTTCTTCGGGTTCTCCGCTTCTTTGATTGCCTGTGTTTTCAGAACTTCTAACGACTCCGCATATGATTTGACCAGCTGGTCCCAAGTCTCCTGGTCGAACGTTGGATAGAGATACTCCCGTTTTGGCATTGGAAAAGCATCGGGCAAGGCAGACTCGTATCTGAGCTGAATTTCCTTGTCAAGCAGGTTTCTCCAGATCTTATCCCGAAGGGAATCCAAGGTTAAACGAATAGCTGGACTGAGAAGGATTTACGGTGCAGAGAGAGATGAAAATAGAAACGATTTCGCTCCTGCAAAAGGCCAGGTTTCGTTCCTAGATTTTCGCTAACTAGCCTTTATCGTCCAGGAAAGCCCTATTCAGCCACTCTATTCGGGTGGAGTGTTAGCTTAACTCTACCTAGGCTCGGATCCTCAATCTCAAGATGGAGGTCCTTTCCATCTCTTATCCAACCCCTTATTCCCGACGGGTTGGTTCGACCCATCTTCTCGAGCACGTGATTAATCTGGCCGCCGACCCCTCGTGAGATGGCCGAGATGGAGGCTCTGACCAGACCTCTTTCCGAAAGCTTGTACAGTTTAGTCCTACCCAATGGTTCGTAGACCACCTCTTTCTCCTTCTGCATCTGTCGCAGATTTATTGAAAGAGCACCCCTGGCTAGACCGGTCTCCTCCAGCAGCTGACTCCAGCCCTTCCCCTTCTTCAGAAGCGCCTTCCGGATCAGTTCCCTGGCTTTTGCTTTGCGACCCAAGAATCTTCGCCGTTCCCGATCTGACTGAGGTTCACCTATTAAGCCTTGGGTGAACCATGCTCAACACCACCTTCCATGCGACAAGAAAAATAGGCAAGTTCAAATATTCGACTATAAATGAATCTCATATAGTAGCCTTCCATATTGCTTGGAGCCATCCACATTCTCCAACGACAGCTGACCGAGCTTACGCACCGTCGCAAGTTGTTGGCCTTCCTTTTCATACTACCACTCCTACTCATGGTCCTTTTCGGAGCTCTGCTTAGCGGTCAGCAGGTCCCGACGATACCCGGCAATTCGACTCTCCCAGCCGTCCAAGAGCTTCAGAAGAACCAGAATCTGGTCGCTCTCTTCTCAGTCTTGAAGGAGGATAAGTGGGGCGGCAACCAAAGCCAACCGACCGAGATTCTAGTTGCCGCCTTTTCATCGCCGACCAACGTGTCAGCATACTACTTCCTCTATGTCATACCTGCTCCACAGAACACGACGGTCATTCTGATAGACAACTCCACATCCACCTACTATTCCGCTGTAGCCGGCAACAACGGGACACTCATCAAGGCGTCTTCGGGACCCCTGGCAGCCGCAACAAGCATCCAAACTTTGCCCCAGGTTGAGATGCAACCACTCTACAATGAACAGACTGCAGTGAATCTTGCTCGGGCAGCCGTCGAGATATTCGGCGTCGGTTTGAGTATCGAGCTTGGTCCACAACAGCGCCTCCTCGACGTTCTCTTCCCAGAAATAGTCGCATTGGAGATAGGCTGGGTGGGAGTCCTCGGAGCCGCGGTGACCAGCGTTGAGGATCGTATCTCGGGTGCGAGACGACGAATACTAATGACGCCTATCTCAAGGCTTAGCTTCATCCTCGGAAGCGCCCTGGGCAACTTCCTCCTCATCGGCCTTCAACTAATTGTTCTGTTCGCGACGGGAATCCTGGTTTTTCACATCTATGTAGCTGGCAACTTCTACGCTCTCATACCTATCCTCTGTGCGGCCAGCTTTGCAGTCATAGGAATCGGCCTCGTGATCAGCCACTTCTCCAAGACCCCGGACGAGGCGTTCTACTTTTCAGCCCTCATCAACCTACCCTCAGGGTTCCTGTCCAGTCAGTACATCCAGGTGGTACATACTCCCATCAGCACCCTAGTCTCGTCCATCTTCCCAATGACCTACGCGAACAAGGCACTCGCAGCCATCATCCTTGATGGTGCATCTCTCCTTTCCGTAACGCCTGAGCTGGTAGCCCTCGGAATATTCGCGGTTAGTCTCTATTTCCTGGGAACGATCATGGTCATGCGGGAGAGGTAGATCTCGAAGACGGACGAAGTCGTTCATGTCCAAGGCCTCTGGCACCGCTACAATGGAGCACACGTCCTCAAGGGCGTCAGCTTTGCCGTGGAGAGGGGAGAGATCTTCGGGCTCTTGGGTCCGAACGGCGCAGGCAAGACGACACTGATATCCATCCTAACATCGCAAATCCGAGGCCAGCACGGCGAAGTCGCTGTTCTGACTGAAGACCCGAAGAACGGCGCGAGACTCCGGCGCAGAATAGGCCTCGCGGCTCACGACCTCCGATTGAGCTATTATCTAACGGGCTTCGAAGCTTTGAAACTTCACGGCCGTCTATACGGGGTCAACTCGAAGAATCTGGAAGATCGAGTCAACGAAGTTCTCCGGACCGTTGGGCTCTACGAGAAGCGTAACGGTCTGGTCCGGACCTATTCGGAAGGAATGAGAAGACGTCTAAACATAGCTCTCGCGATAGTGCACGATCCAGAGATCGTGTTTTTAGACGAGCCGACCATAGGGCTGGACCCTTACGGCAGAAGGCAGGTATGGCGAATCGTGTGGGACCTTAAGACCAAGGGAAAGACAGTCCTCCTAACTACCCACTACATGGAAGAGGCCGAGTTTCTCTGCGACAGGATAGCACTGGTGGACAGGGGGACCATCGCTGCGATAGGTACTCCCACTGAACTGAAGGCTAGACTTGGTCCCGGGAAGATCATCGAGATTGGAGTCGAATGTACCCCGGCTCTGGCAGAGGAGCTTTCACGGTCCCTTCCTGATGGAAGGGTTCACTCTCAGGGCGGCCTGAGCATCTCGACAGAGAACCCCGAAGCGGTGCTTCCACGGCTTCTCAAACGGTTCGTGTCAGACCCGGGTTATGGAGGAGCAAGAATCGTGGTGAGAGAACCCTCTCTTGAAGACGTCTTCCTCGAACTTACAGGCAGATCACTGCAAGAGCATCCGAGAATCTCCGAAGATGATCCCCCAAAGGAACACAATAGGCGTTTCTGGAGGCCGCTCCCCAATCACTTCCACGGCAAGACAGACCCTAACTCGACAGGTGAGCCTCCCACTGTTGCGAGCCCCTGAAATGCCGAACATTCGATCTGAGAAATACAGTTACTATCAGTTACTAGGCTAGCCGTACAGACGGTTGGAGCTTTTTTATCGCTAGCCCCGGCGCCTCCTTGATCATGCCTGGTCATGGAGAACAGACCGTCTCACTCAGCCAGAAGGCCTACGACATCCTCAAGAAGGCCAAGAAGAAAGGCGAGACAATTTCAGACGTTGTTATTCGGCTGTCAGGGACAAAGATTGCAGGTCTCCAACGAAGAGGAGAGAAAGAGATTACGACCTCGGATGGAAGGCCGCTTGTTGTCCGGATTGACCAGGACAAGTGCGCTGGTGCAGAAAGCTGCGTTCAGACAGCACCCTCTGTCTTCGCATCTGATCCATCAGAGCTGGGAGGATTTCGAAGAGGCGCGCAACCACTGGGAATGAGAGAGGTAGAGGAGAAGACGGTAGATAGTGACACTATTGTTGTGGCGGCAAAGTCCTGCCCTTACAGAGCCATCTACGTGAAAGACTCTGCCACCGGAGAAGAACTCGCCGGATACCTCTAAAGGATTCTGTCTACAACTTCTACGGAACACGTGATAGAGGCCTGCTGAAAGTTCCGAGGGCACAGTTAGGTGAGCCGTATTCTCATGTAGTAAGCTACAACGGAGAACCCAAGAGCCCGATAGAGTCCAACGGCAGCCTCCTGTTCGCTAGGCACATCGAGATTCACAATGTTGACATGGTTTCTACGAAACTCGTCTGGGATCGCGTTCATGAGGGCTCGCCCTACCCCCATTCTTCGGTGCGACGGGTTCGTTTGCGTTGGCATGGTAGTGCCCTAATCGGGGGCTTAACGGTGTCCACGCGGCAGCGATTGGTGGTTACGTTACTCGTATGATTCGCATTATGCTGACAAGAATGGGTCGATGTCTGACCCAAACACTCTCCGGCTGGTCAAGCTTCCGTCCAACTTGGCAAACCAGCTTCGGGAGTCGGTCGAGGAAGCTTTCAGAAGCCTAGGGAACGAAGCGGCAGTATTGATCACGTACTACGCGAGGTCGAGACACAACGTCGCCTTCAACGACCTGCCGGTCGGCATCGAAGAACTCGACAATGCTTTGGCAGAGATCCTGGGACCTGCGCGAAGAATGGTCGTCAACCAGTGCGCAGAGATACTCAACAAGAGGCTTGGAGTGGAAACACCAGTGAGAACCGAGAAACTGTCCGACCTCTTCCGCCAAGTCGCAAAGCAATACCAGCAAACAACCAGGATCGATACCCGGAATTCTCCTGGCCCGGGCTCAACGCGTTCCTGACCGGTTCTGCATTATACTCGAAACCAGTCAGTTGTGATAGGTGCTCTGACCCACTACCTTGGTTCCCGTTTGTCCCCTGCAGAGTGCCCTTGGATCGCCTTAGAATCTAAAAGATACTCTCGATCACGTAAATCCTCTTAGCTTTGCATCTGCTGGCGAAGCGGGTGGGACCTCATCTTCCTGCTAAAATCCTGTCAGGACCCGAATTCTAGAAGATTTCCGATCGTGCGCGTCCCTCATGACGCAAATCGGGATCCTATTTCCGGTTCTAGGCTAACAATCCTGTCAGAACCATCCCGTCTCTTTCTATTTTGAGAATCTTTTTTCCGTTCGAGATCTTTCCTTTTCTTGCTAACTTTTTCTCGACCCCCCCGGGGGACGTCGTTTTCTCCAGAACTCCCGCGCGGGCCGCCTATCGGCTCCCTTCCCAATCGGTCATCTGCAGCGGTCATCGGCCTAAGGGCCGAACCTTTGGAAGGCCGCGTGTCTAATCCTACACTGTTTCTGCCTGTGACAGGGCTGCGAGTACAGCCTGAACCAGTTTCTTCGCGGACTCGGCGTTCAGCTCCACAGCCACCCTCGCCCCCGGACCCATCTCCGGGTTTACGAAGTCGATGTTCAACGCATGCTCCAACGGCGCATCAGTTGGATGGTCATAGGAAACGTTGACCTGTTCCAGCTTGAACCAGCCTTGTGGACCCTTCCCGCTCCCCGACACTTCCGCCGATTCAACTATCCCAGTACACATCTACTATCTTCCTCCAGCCGGTCCGAGATACTTTTCAAAAAACATGAACATCTTCCTCCAGCCGTCAACCGCCGCTTCCTGACGATAAGACGGGCTGTAATAGTAGAAGAAGCCATGCCCCGCACCCGGATACAAGTGAAACTCATAGTTCTTCCCATATTTTTTCAACTCCCCTTCCAACACGCCAACCTGCTCCGGAGTAGGATTCTTGTCCTCCTCGCCAAACAAGCCCAACAACGGACACGACAAGTCCTTCGTATAGTCGATGGGCGCTACCGGCTGGTTAGGCGTCAGCTTCTCCTTCGGAACAACAACATTCCCGCCCCAGCAATTGACAGCAGCATCCAACACCTTCGTTCTACACGCTGCAAGGAACGCTTGACGCCCTCCCGAGCAGGTTCCGAAGACTCCGACCTTCCCATTCCCGAGAGGCGATGATTTCAGGAAACGAGCAGAGCCCTCAACATCTCCCACGACACTCGCATCAGGCACTCCTCCAGACCCACGCACCTTCGCCGACATATCATCCGGGCTTCCGTGGCCGAAACGGTAGTAGATGTTCGGACTGATCGCAAGGTATCCATGATGCGCAAATTTTCGCGTAAACTCCCGGTACAACTCGTCCCAGCCAGGCATGTGGTGAATCAAAACCACTCCCGGAAACGGTCCACGACCAAGGGGACGCGCATAGTAGGCGTTGATAATGTCCCCATTATGTCCCGGGAGCATGATGGTCTCGGCGAGCATTCCCTCATACATGTCCGTCGTATACTGATGCATTGCCCTGCAACATTCGAGAATTGGAGTTTAAAAATTCTGGAGCGTGAAGCCTAGGTGGAGCCTCGACCAACCGTCCTACTATGCTCAACAATCTCGTCGCTGTAGCCTGAGGCTCCAGGGCCGAGCCGGTTCAATCTGTTCTCTCTTCGCCTTCGCATTCGTAACCCGAAGAAGACCGCTCCAAACAAGCCTGGGACCGCGAGACTAGCCACGCTGAGCTCAGGAACACAGAGCAATAGTTGCGGAGTACAGCTGAGCTGAATCAGACCCAGCGAAAGCTCCGCCCCATGAACCGCAGACATTACATTAGCCAGCGTCACGCCGGCAATCTGCTGCTCATCCTGAGAACTATAGCCTGGACCCACCTCGAAAGTAAAAGCTAACGTCCCGAGAGCGTGATAGAGCCAGTCGTCCGAATTCCCCGGCTTGTTATGGCTACTGTGGCCTTCTTGGAGAAGCCTGTAGCCGTTGGTCGAAGCCATCTCCTGAGAATAGGCCCTGAAGACACCGTCGGCGGTCGTAGGTGCGCGCGTATACGACCAGGGAAACAGAATCCATTCCCCCGCAGTATGATAAGAAATCGAAAAGACCAGCGGGTGAACCAGGGCAAAGTCTCTGATAGCTTGCGTTTCAGGCTCAGAGAAAGATGACGGACCAGGATATTCTATGCTGCCGGTAACTATTAGCGACCCGTCGGCTGCAAACCCGCCCGTGTTCCACTCGTAACCATAATTCCTGTTCAGATCCACGCCAAAAGTTCCGTCTCCATTATTTCTCCTGTTCTTCCTCCAGAGACTATCGTGGAGCCGCGAATACTCGTAGCCGTCCGGGTTCACCATCGGTATGAACCAGACATTCGCTTTGTCGAGTATCGCCCGGATTTCAGGCGTCGTCTTCGCATTCGCCAAGAAATAATGAACCAGGTACATGACGACCTCCGTGGACATCCACTCGTCAGCATGATGCAGACCCATGAACAGCACGTTCTCCTTCGCCGAACTATTGCCGGGCATCGTCATCCGTAGAGCAACGATACTCCGGTTCTCCCAAGTAGTGCCGATGGTCACATTCGTCACAAGGTCAGGATAAGCTGCTGACAGCTGCATAATCTCTGACATCAGCGAATCATAGGTGTGGAAGCTTGTCGGGGCTGGCACAATTACGCCTGGAGGCGTAGGATTCGCGTATCCTGCACCGCTAGCCGTCGAAGCCTCTGCAGAGAAGGACAGCAGAATTACCGAGATGAAAAGCAACGATCCAAAGATTCTTGATTTTCTAGGCCTAGCCATTTCATAACCCTCTCATACGATCATGACTACGACGTAGAGGATTATCGCCGTGATCACGGATACGGCTCCAAGGGTCGCGAGGGTTGGGACAACTCCCTGCCTGTGCAACTCGTTTGCTATGAGACCTGGAATGATGATTCCGATAACCTGGAATCCCTGGTACGCGTAGGGTCCCGTGAAGAGGAAAGGGAAAGGTCCCGCAAGAAGTCCGAAGAGGAAATTGCTGACCGTCGATAAACTCAGCGCCAAGAGCATGGTAACCGCGAACCTTCTTCTTCCAAACAGGATCGTAAACCTCGAGACTCGCTTAATCGTAAGGGCAGTGAGGAGTGCAATAATGAGTGTGTAGACGATTATGATCGGGTCAGTTATGAGAAAGAGTGCGGTGTAACCGGGGACCACGACCCCGCCGGGGGAGAGTAGCTCCCGCTCGTAGAATATCATGCTAACCACTATGCCGATAAAGACGCCGACACTCAATATTTCACTGTTAACAGCTGGGAAGGCCGTTTTGCCTCATCCTCCTCCAACATTTTCGCGAGCCCGTATCCGAATCCAGTAACCATGTTCCCACAAGCCACAACCACACCGTCATTGGGGGCGATGATGTCGAGGTGATGCAACACGCGACTGGGCTCCGCCTCTTCCATAGCGATTAGCCTCTCTCGAAGGTAGCCTTCTTTGAGGGCACTCCGGATGAAAGCCCCGACATACTCACCTGCCACGATTATGTTCTCGAACTGGAACCTGCCGCCCATCAAGCGGCCGAACTCTGCGCTACGCTGTGCTCTGTCGTTTCTGCTGTTGAACAATCCTATCATTGGCCCGTTGCTAATTCTTCCCCTTCGGAGAAGCTCTTCCATGACGGTTGAGACAGAGTCGATGTCATTGACGCCGAGTGCGAGAACGACGACGTAGGTTCCACTGACGCCTTGCCGTCTGAACACTCTTACAGTCCCATAGTCTGGGGTTGACCTGAGCATTCCCTGAATCGATTTTTCCCGATCCATTCCGAGAAGCTGGCAGACCTTGAGGGCTATTGCAACATTCTCTTTGAACGTGATAAAAGGAAAAGCATCGATGAGTGAGTCGGGTACCGAGTCTTGGTCGGCTTTGACCAATTCAGAGCCTCTCTTCTTCGCCTCTTCCCGTAGAACCTGGAGTAGTCGATCCTCACAGGTGACAAGCACCTGATCCCTCGGAATCATCAGCGAAAGGGTTCTTGCAGCAGTTACAAGGTCCGGGCCCATGATATCCAAATGGTCGTGTCGAACGTTTGTGATGACACCGATCGTAGCTCTGATGAATTTCTCCTCCGAGACCTGCTGGACCTCCGGGTACAAGGCCATACATTCCACGACTAGTGCTTCGGCTCCTTGCCTCGCCGCCATGGCAACCGTGCCCAACTGTTCCCTAATATTTCCCTCGGGAAATCCTTCGCTCTCGAATTCTCTGATGCACCGTTCTCTGCCGTGCACGTCGATGGTTGATGGTATCTTGCCAGTAGTTTTGACGACGACCCTTAACCCGTTAGCACGCAACGCGCTTCCGATAAGCCGAGCAGTTCCAGTCTTTCCGCGGCTACCGTTGACATGGATCCTTATCGGAATGGACTCCAAACAACGATGATGATTCCTCCATTCTCGGTTTCCAAAGAAAACGAGAAGCCCCAAAACGGCCGCAAGACCGACAGAAAGACCAGTAGCTCCCGAGAGGATGAGAACTCTTGGAAGTACGAACGCTACCTGAGTAGAGAGGACTCGGGTTACACCGAACAAGTATACTGTTAGAAGAATGGTTCCAACAATCATGACCAAGAGCAGGCGTAGCTTGTTAGCCTCTTTTAATCGTCCCTTACCTTTAACGGCTAGAGTCGTCTGAGGCGAATACAAGGGATTCTCACTCTTTCCCCGGTTCTGGCTTCGACAAAAGTCCCGGAAACGCAAGAGTCTGTTTCTTGGCTTGACTTCCGCCCAGCCATGTCGGTCTTCTAAACTGCCCGCCATGACTATTCTTACCCTGACGCTTCAGCTGATAGATGTAGAAGAGCGCGATTCCTAGCGCAGGAATCAGGACCCAAGAAGAATATGCAAAATAGTCGATGGGCGATTGCGGAAGGGAGAGAACAGCGGAGGAGCCCACGACGGTTATCGTAACTCTCGAAACGACCAGGCCATTTGGATCGCTCGCAGCGAACATCAAAATATAGACTCCCGGAGCCTGGGAAGCGGTCGGTCTCCAAGAGAATATTCTAGCTGAGACGTCGAATGATGATCCTTGAGGAAGCCCCGTCGCTGTAACGTTAACCGGCGAGGGTGGGAGATTAGGATCCTCCGCAACAATCGCAAAGGAGAGAAATGTCCCTGGCGAGATGGTCTGGGGCCCCGGAACCGTGAGAATCGGAGGAAGAAGCTTCTGAGCCTTGCCAACTTGAATCAACATCATCCTAGCAATTGAGGACGAGTTCTGATAGTACGACGCCTGAAATGTGATGGTGTAATTCCCCGGACCCTGTGAGGATGTAGGGGCCCAAGAAAATGTTGCAGAGATTGGATTCCCGGAAGCAGCCTGGGGAAAAGTTGCGCCGAGGGGAAGGCCTGAGGCTGAAAGATAAACTGTCTTCGACGGATTGAACGAATCCGATGCGTTTACGGTGAAAGTCAGGACAGAACCGGTTTGGACAGTCTCCTGAGGCGGGATGAACAAGGTAATGTTGGTGAGGCTTGGTGTGGATTGGACGAAATATCCAGCATTTCCAGAAGCTTTCAAGGTTGACAAACCGCCACCTTGAAGCAAGGCGCCTAGAACTGCCATTGTCAGGAGGACCGCGATCAAAGGAGCGAAGCTACGCTTTCCAAAGACGGCTCCAGCCTCCGGCATGACGTGAATTCACGGCCTGCCTGCTACGCGAAGCGGTCGGCCATATGAGCTGGCTGTCCACAATCGAACACTTATTCGCACACTTTCTCTAATCGTAGATCCACTTATTGCAACTGACTGCCACTGACATATATAGACATCAATAAAAATCAAGATGCTATAAATATTCGCAGTCAACGTCAGAGAAAAAAATCTTCCAAAGAAGATGGATATAAAATGCGATCGCTCTATAGATTTGGGTAACTTCAGCTAGTCGCATCTCTCGATCGGCAATAAGTAATCGCACTTCTAGCTCAGTTCTTGAAGCGGTATGGGCTCTATCTTGCGATAGACCTTCGACGGATCCAAGACTTCGCCGTCAACCGCTAGCAGGTCTTGTTTGATCGATATGCCAAACAGTCGTTTGTTCTCTTCCAAGAACGGGTGGATCAACTCCCAATCCCATTTTGTGAATTCTGCCAATCGTCCACCGTTGAGCTGGTCACCTGAAACTTTTCGGTATGGATCTCGGATGAAGATTGCTCCTCCCGAGGCCAAAGAGAAGAGGTTGCTTCCCGGATAGGGATATTCCTGCTCGACGAATCGCCCATCAAACGAAGGCTTCAGCCCGTTAACGACGACGAAACCCCCGCCATTGTAGGGGTCGCCCGCCATGAACGATTCCGCCAAGTAGTCCAAACATGTTCCGTTGATCACTACCTTGGGCCTCCCTACGGCGTTAATCAAAGGTCGACCCGCAGCGTTTCCTTGCACGTAGACCTCACCGCCCTTTGCGGCGTACATGAACGCCTGACCCACATCGCCGTGAATAACCAGCTTGCCAAATTTCAGAATCTGCGCCGCCTGGTCCTGGGCGGCACCGTGGACGGTAACCTCGCAACCATCAATCCCGGACGCGACATAGTCTCCCACATCACCGTAGCAATCAATCCTCAGACCATTCGTCCTTGGACCCAGGCCACTTCCGATGAAACGGTGTCCGCGAAGATTGTAGAGCAGAACGTTCTTCCAGCCCTCATTATAGGCTTCGACTAAGAAGCGAGCCGCGCTCTCGTCTCCTTCCACCGGAAAATCAGTCGCGTCAACCACTAGCACCTGGGAGTCTGGTCCCGGATGGCCTAGTCGTGATCTATTATTCCAGTCCAGTCTCGTGTATAGATCGTAGTTGGACAATGGGACGGAAGAGAAGATTTCGTTCAAAGCTCCGTAGCATAGTTGAAGTAGAGAGCTTCTCTTTTTGTTGCCAGTCTCGTAGACTCGGTCATAGAGCAACGTAAGCGCCTGTATCGCGAAGCGTCTCGACTCTTGGCCTTTCAATGCGAGCCTCTTCAGCTCTTCAAGCACCTGCGTAGCATACTGGAAGCCAGCGTCTCTCAAAGCGGCACGAATGTACTCGTAGAACCCGGACGGCTCTCGGGTCCGAGGATCCTTCTGCAAATGAACCAAGGTGGTGTTTAGCGAAACTTGGGCCCGAACCCCCGGCAACCATTCCTGTTGAGGCAGATGTGTCACACGTCCAAACTTGTCAGCACACTCTAGCTCCTTTCCAGATTCACCATCCCGTACCGTGAAGAGGAATGCACCGCCATCGGTGTGGCTACCGCCCCGTGCATTCCAATAGACATCAGCAAACCTGCTCGGAATTCTTCGATCCGCCTGTAGCCGCGAAAGAACCGCGTTGATAGCCTGTCTTTCGGACGCGATGACTCCAATCTTCACAGGGCCTTCCTGTATCGCGAAGACTTGCGGTCGAAGCATCGACGTGTCGGTTATTCCCAGCAGCTGCCACGCTTTGTTTTTCACATCATTACGGGCTACAATGAAGAACCATGGCCCGTCTGGGGACCCGTGAATGTGAGTGCGCTGAATAAGGCGATAGATCTTCTTCTTTTCATCAGGCAGCATCTCAAAATCTCTCTCGGTCGTCGCGGCCAATGCTTCGATCAAATACTCCAACGGATACTTGTAGACCCGGCTGATCAGATCGAAGAGCAGAACGGACACTTCAGTATCGGTTAGGAAGAGAGGGTGGATGTTCCGCTGCGCGAGATACTCCACTATCGAATGGTAATTCGCAAAATCCCCGTTGTGGACGAGCGCCTCATGCAGTCCTACGAACGGGTGAGCGCCGCCAGGGTGCCAAACGCGCCCTTTTGTTGGATAACGGTGGTGTCCTATCCACACGTGAGCCTTGAGGTTCTCAAGCTGGTAGTACTTGACTATGTCATCTCCGTAGCCGACGAGCTTCAGAACGATCATGTTCTTTCCATGCGAGACCACGAACGCCTTCTTCTCGCCGAGTGAGGAGTAGAATGCGAGGTTCAGCTGGTAGCTGTTCTGATAGACGAACTCGTCCTCCGCCTCGCCAATGTCCATTGGGCCCAGATTGTTCCTCTTCGCGAAATCGTCTAGAACCTCCGGCTTGACCCGGACGAAGTATCTGTAGACCTCCGGCGGTTCTACCTCGAGACCTGGAATCGACCGGAAGTCCTCAACCGGGACGACTTTAGACTCATGGTCAACTTGGAAAAAGGGCCGGATGTGCGCGTCTTCTACTTGTCTTCTACATGAACGGTCGAGATAGGCGACCTGGAGAATATAGTTCTCTTCCAGTATCTTCTCGGAGACCCCTAGCTGCTCAGGGACCAGACCAAGAGCGGCGATTCCCCCGCCTTTACCGTTGCCTCGATTGCGCATCTGGACGAGCGATTGTAAGAGGTACTTGCCCTCCAATGGAGTGTTGCATGCGAGTCCCACAACTCCACAGCCTCCTTCTGCTTCCTGTTTTCCCTCAACGACGCTTGGTATCGGAAGCTTTCCCCGCGCGTCGATGATCGCTTGTTCGACTGTCACAGTCTCACCTGTACCTCACCAATAGGTCCTTTCTGCCGCGAAGGTCTCGGATGCTTTCAAGTCCAAAGCCCGCCAGTATCATGCGCAACCGTTTGGACCAGGCGTTGAACAGGTTGACGATTCTCTTCTCGCCCCATTCGGGATCAATGAACTGGGACAATTCTGGATCGGTTGTGGTGATGCCTACCTGGCAGCCGCGTCCCCGTTCGCAATTCCCGCAGTGCGTGCATCCAACGGCCACTGCCTCGGCGGTGGCAACGACGCATCCGTCAGCCCCTAAGGCAATTGCTTTCGCAATATCATCAGCGCTTCTGATGCCGCCACTCGCCATGAGAACAACTTCGTCTCGGACGTCTTCGGACACCAAGTACTCGTGAACCTTCGGAATCGCATACTCTACCGGCATTGCAATGTTCTTCTTTGCGATCTCCGGGGCCGCACCTGTCCCACCATAACCCCCGTCAATGTGGATAATGTTCGCGCCTGCATAGTAGCTTCCTATGGCGACCATGTCAACATCGGTCGGGGTCGATACTTTCACGGAGACGAGCGCGCGGGGATTGACGGTTTTGATCCAGTCAACATGTTTCTTGTGGTCTTCAACGGAATATACGCTGTGAAAGGGGAACGGAGAGTAAAGGCTCGTAAACATCGACGACTCTCGCATCTTCGCAACCTCGGAAGTGACCTTGTCGGCGAGCAGGTGGCCTCCGAGACCGGGCTTTGCGCCTTGAGCGTACTTGAGCTCGACAATCGGTGCATACTGAATCGTCTCCTCGCGGACGCCGAACATCCCAGTCGCAACCTGGGTTATCACACTGTCTCGGTAGGGAACAATCTGATCAGGGTATCCACCTTCCCCGGTCGAAGTGAAAGTCCCCAGTCTTCTCGCTGCCCTTGCACGCGCAATCATGAAATTCAGGCTGATTGAGCCAAACGACATTCCCCCGCCATAGATTGGTAGGGGAATCTTGATCCTCTCTCCATCCTTTCTCTTGTTCAGAGAAATTGAGAGGTCAACGGCGTTCTCATCGATCCTCGGGTGGCCATTGTCCTTCCATCCCAGGACATCGAACCCGCCACCGGAATCGCCAGTTTTGTACTCCAGTCCATCATGCGGTATCTCACCGGTGAGTGCCTGCTCATAGGTTGCGAGGATTAGATCTCCTGTCCAGCGCTTGTTTCCCAATCCTTCCGGCAAGCCAAACTTGAGAGAGGGAAGAACCTCTAGCCCACGATGAATTCTTTCGGAGTGCTTCTCGACGATAAGTTCTAGGCTGCCCATGCGATCCCCTTGAACGACTGTTCGCGAAGTTCTGTGTCCATCATCGATCTGCCAATGTCGCCTCGTAGTCGCCGTACATCTCGCATGCCCATTGCACTCAAAATCTCGATCAGCTGATCATGCCAGGCACTCATGAGATTGACCAGACGTTGAGCTCCCCATTGAGGGTCAATCTTACGCGCTCTCAGACCGCAGCTCGTCCTATCTCGAGTCTCGGCGTGGAACTCTGCTTGCAACGCTACGAGAATAGTCGTGTCGATTCCGATGAGGTCCGCGCCTGAAATGATCGCCTTCGGCACGTGTTCAGCAAGTGTGATTCCTCCACTAGCTATGATCGTCAGCTGATCCCTGATTCCCTCTCGGACCAACCGTTGATGCACTTCCCTGACAGCGGCAGAAATGTGTCGGGGTTCACTTGAATAGTCCCAGCCGTGATAATCCGCGTACAAGTGTAACCCGTGCACGCCTTGACGAGCTAAAACGCACGCTCTGTCGGACGTATCCTCTCTCAGTGGAAGCCTACCGACGAGAGAAGACGAACTGAAACAGCCCTTTAGCCTCTCCAACAATCCCGAGCCTTCCGCGTCGAACTCCAAGATTCTTGGGTCTTCACCCTCCTGATGATCGATTTCGTTACGGTCAATGATCGGTATTATCCTAGGCGACGGCTTCTGAGCGAATCTCCTTCTCGTGATATTGAATACGCCAATTTTCTCAGTCGCTAGCTCCACGGCGCGTCGGACTTCATCGCTGTTGGATCCCGAAGGTAGCTCGTCAAATACTATCGGAATCGGAGCTTCCACAGTTGAGGGAAAGCTATCGACGTTGTCAAAATGGACACTGGTCGGTTTTCGTCCAACATTGACGCTGGTCGAAATGTATTCGCGTCCATAGACGCCGTCTCTGGTGGGACGAACGATCTCTGACATGTCGGTCCAGATACCATCAAATCCTTCTCCCCCGAACGCGCCTTTGTAGCCCATTCCCTTCACTGGAATCTTCCCGGTGGCGGCTTCGTTCCAGATTGTGTAGACCATCTCAGGGGTCCAGAACGAGTCGCCGAGCCTCTTGTACTCGTCAGAAGGCTTGACCGTCATAATGTGCGGATATTCTTGAACGCACCTCATACAACCTACACACTTTTGCTTCAACGGTTTGAAGCCGCCGAAGCGGCCGCCGAAAACTCCGTAGATACAAGGCCGACTGAGAACAACCTCTTTCTTGAATCTATACTCAAAAGCTTCATGCACGAGCATGGCAGCTAGGCGAAGCTTACGAGCGCTGACGTCGAACTTGTTGGGAATGGGATAGGCATGTGGAGCAGGGTTTGACTCTATTTTGAAACGCCGGTACCCTGTTTCTTGCATTTCCATGTCCTCCAGAATACCTATACGGACAGTCAGTTTGAGACCGTTCAAAACATCGGATTTAAGGTATCGCGCTTCGAAACTGGACAAATGTCCAACTCACGTGAACCTCGCAATTTAGAGTCTTTCGCGAAACTCTTAACGAACCTATCACCGTCCACCTCGCTAGATTTGTCGGTATTCCCGTAAGCCGATCCAATCACGACAGGGCCTCATCGCACGCTAGCGAGCAGGAGGCAGAGTCATCTGATAGTGACGGAGCTCAAATCTTTCTCACGTATGGGATAGTGGAGGTTGAGCTTGTCCATCGTCTTCACGATTATCCGTGACACGACTAGATCCCGGTACCATTTGTGGTCGGATGGAATCAGATGCCAGGGAGCCCACTCGGTGCTAGTCTCTGACAGTGCGTCTTGATACGCTTTGATGTACTCGTCCCAGAACTTCCGTTCGGGAACGTTGGTAATACTGAACTTCCATTCTTTCGAGGGATCATCAATTCTCTCTTGCAACCTCTTTCTCTGCTCATCTTTGCTGATGTGAAGACAGAACTTCAGAATGGTAGTGTTATTCTCGGAGAGCAGCCTTTCGAAGTCATTGATCTCTCGGTATCGGCGCCTCCAGACCTCCACGGGAACGAGCTTGTGAGCTCTCTCGACGAGAACCCCTTCGTAGTGGCTTCTGTTGAAGATAACCACCTCCCCTTTCCCCGGGACTTGCTTGTGCGCGCGCCAGAGGAAGTCGTGGTCAAGCTCTTCTGGTGTAGGGATTCCAAAATGAGCGACTCTGACCCCTTGGGGATCGACCCCTTCGAATACACGACGAATGACGCCGTCCTTTCCGCCCGTATCCATTGCTTGAAGAATGACTAGAACCTTGTTCTTGTGTTCCGCCCAGAGCATTTCTTGGAGACTTCTCAGATCCTGTCTGAGCTTCTCCGATTCCCTCTTCTCCTCAGCATCATTCCCTTTCGAAGCTGGATGTGTCGGCGGATCGAACTTGTCGAGAACTACCCTTGTTCACGCCTCAATCTTGTAGCGGCCGGTGTGAAGATTGTTCGTCAAGACCCAGAATCCTCTTTTCCAAATCTTCGGGGCAGAAAAAATCTTCTAGGTGGAGCTCCGAGTCGCAATCCTAGGATTCATGGCTATGATGCAGGCTAGGATTTGCGGGACTGTTCGATGAGTGCGTTCGGGAGGCTCCGAGCGGTGTCCGCTAGGA
>WNGK01002374.1_pt1 | contig 24216 bp, 24 predicted proteins | sample 5400601 | NCBI WGS metagenome assembly WNGK01 (sample SAMN13153376, study PRJNA577476) | soil metagenome | isolation source: 60 cm soil or saprolite under Garry oak tree replicate 1 | place: USA:California | collected 2016-06-15
ACTGGACAATGTCATCCATCGCGGTGCCGGGCTGGAATATGGCAGCGACCCCCGCCTTCTTGAGCGACTCCACGTCCTGGTCAGGGATGATCCCACCCACAACTACCAGAACATCATCCATTTTGTTTTGCTGCAGCAGGTCCATCACACGGGGCACGATGGAATTATGCGCGCCGGAAAGAATGGAGAGGCCAATCACGTGTACATCTTCCTGAAGCGCGGCGCTGACGATCATCTCCGGCGTCTGCCGCAAACCCGTGTAGATGACCTCCATGCCGGCATCGCGCAACGCCCGTGCAATCACCTTCGCGCCACGGTCGTGACCGTCAAGGCCGGGCTTCGCCACCAGCACGCGGATTTTCAGATCAGCCATCGCAGTCTCATTTAATCACAACTGATGCCGTGAAAGGACGATCGGGCGATCTGGGGATCGGGAGATCTGAAAGTCACGTGCCCCCAGGTGATCCACGATTTTGAGAGCACTCGATGACCTGATCGCTCGATCACCGGATCGTCTTCACGTCCAGGCTCTGCCACAGGTACCAGCACGCGATACTTCGATACGGCGCCCACGGCTTGGCAATTTTTTCCATCTGCTCTGGTTTCGGCAGTTTGCGCTTGTTGTAATGCTTCATCATCGCGCTGCGCACGCCAAAATCACCAGTAGGCAGAATGTTTGGGCGCTGCAAGGTGAACATCAGAAACATGTGCGCTGTCCAAACACCCACGCCTTTCACCTGTGTGAGATGCTCGATCACTTCATCATCAGACATTTCTGGCAGACGCGAGAAGTCCAACTCGCCACGATTCGCGCGCTCCGCCATGTCGAACAGGTAGGAAGATTTCTGTTTGGAGAGTCCGACCGACCGCATCTGCTGTGGCGTCAATTTCAAGATGCCCGCGGGCGTCAGCGGATCTCCTGCCAGCGCGGCGAACCGCTTGAAGATCGTCACGGCAGCCTTGCCATTCAGTTGCTGGTAAACAATCGCCTCAGCCAGGCTGTGAAACACGGGCTCGCCGAATTGCATCTTGCAGGGGCCGACTCGCTCGATGATGGCCCGTATTACCGGATCGGACTTCCTCAAATGTAGAAGTGCTCTACGCATAGTTTGCTGCCGAAATCTGCATCATCTTACTTCCGCCTGAGACCTCGCGAAAGCATGCCAGTGAAATTCAATGGTCTCGCCCAAATGCGAAAGAAAGTAGTCAGCGCTGTGGCCGCCGGGATACAGATGAAATTCGTGGCGAATGTCTTCTGCCAACAGTTGCTTGTGCATCCGCGTTGCCCCCTCTGCGAAGCCGTATTCATCCTGTTGACCGCAGCTGATAAAGATAGCTTCCTTCCTGATCTGGATTTGATTTTTCTGGGCGAGAATAAAAGGATTGTTCTGCTGCCAATGCGCGACGTTGACCGGATTGCCAAAAACTCCGCCCAGCAAGCGACCCAGAGGGCCGGCGCTGCGCACGTCGGCGTTCAATTCCCGTGGCGATTCCGTAATCAACGCCGCGCTCTGCTCACTCACTGAACCGAAAAGTTCTGGATGAGCGAATGCAAACCGCAGCGCGCCATAACCACCCATCGAAAGCCCGGTCACCCCGCGGTCTTTACGGTCACGAATTACGCGGTAGTGGGTCTCGATATAAGGCATAAACTCAGAAAGAAAAAAGTCGCTGTAGCGGTTCTGCCCGTCGGCGGAGTTGATGAAGAAGTTGTCCCATCCTTCGGGAGCGACCATCAGAAAATCTCCAACCTTGCGTTGCTGCCGGAGATCCTCGATCAGACCCCAGCCGCCGCTGCGCAGAAGCGTCTGCTCGTTCTCGCCGAGACCATGCAGAAAATACAGCACCGGATATTTCTTGCTGGTTTCTTTCTCATAGCCGGAGGGGAGCATTACGCAATAGCGCACGGCTCGGTGCAGGATATGGCTGCTGAAGTTGCTGCAATCTATCCGGCCTTCAGCAAAGACAAGGGATGAGACAAGAAGAAAAAGGGCCAAAGCAAGACAACGAACCATCCAGCTCGTCAATTTCCTCATGGGTCTAACGCCAGTCTTTCCTCTGTGCGCCTCTGTGTCCTCTGTGGTAAAGATTCTCTTTTGATACAGAGGGCACGGCGGTCGAGAGGGGATCGAATCGCAAGATGAGTTCATTCGTAACGCAGCGCCTGCACCGGATCCAGCCGCGCCGCTCTGGACGCGGGATACAGCCCGGACAGCAGACTGACCAGGACTGCGAATCCCAGCGCCAGTCCTACCAGCCACAACGGCACCGCCCAAACGTTCTCTGGCGTAAATCCCTGACGCTTCAGGTAAACGTTGGTGCCGAAATTGATGACGCGCCCGATAAGCCATCCCAGCGTCACCCCAAATACTCCCCCCAACAGCCCCATAGCTCCGGCTTCAGCGAAAAACAATCCGCGGACATCGGAATCACTAGCGCCCACAGCTTTCATGATTCCAATTTCGCGCCGCCGCTCCAGAATCGCCATCACCAGGGTATTGATGATCCCGATGGACGCAACCGTGAGCGCGAGGCTCCCAAAGATTCCCAGAAAAAGATCGAGAATCGCAAAGAACCGGCGCAAGCTCTTGGTGGCATCAAGAATTGAGAATGTATTGAATCCGAGTTTCTTGATCGCCTGTTCGACCGAGCCCACTTTGCCGGCACTACTGACTCGCGCGATCAACGTGCTGTAGGTCGGTTCGGCAGCCGTAGCTCGCGTCGAATCGCGGAAGTCGTAGGCCTGCACAGCGTGCATTCCTTCCAGCAATTTCTCGGGAAGGAATAATCGCGCCCGGGCTACGCCTCTCATACTTTCGGGATCGAGGTCGGTCACTCCCACAATCGTCAATGGCAATTCCCGCGATACCACTGAGTACGATGCCGAATTGGCATCTCCGCTGGTCGACGCGCGCTCCGCATAGCGCATGATGATGTGCTTGCCGAGCAAAGGCTTCGCTACCTCCGCAACGCTGATCTCGTCGGGGCTGCGAGTGTGTTCCTTCCCAAGCAATTCTGCCGCAAAACTTTTCTGCACTATTACTTCGGACGCATTGTCGGATGAGAAGAACTTTCCCTGCATGCCCTCGAAGCTGTCGCCTTCTTTCTGGGAGAAAGCCAATCCAGAAACCATGGTCAGGTGCGGCTTGTCGTCATAGCGCAGTTCGGTGATAAAGCGCAGGTCGGGATAAGCCTCGACAACACCCGGTACTTTTTCAATCTTGCTCCGCGCAGCCTCGTCCAAGTCTGGGCTTTCTGCTGGGGCGGGGCCGTTGTCCTGCTGCTCGCGATTGAAAGCGCGCATATCGCGCCGCGAGGTGACCACAACGGTGTCAAACAGTCCAGAAGTTTGCAGCCGCCGCGAGGCCAACCTTTGCAATCCGACTCCGAGCGAAAGCATCGCCACCAGAGACGCAACTCCCACGGAGATTCCCAGCGTGGTCAGCGAATTCCGCAACACCGATTCCCGCAGGTTACGCGCCGCAAGTTCGACGGAGTCATACAGCTTCACGAATCATCTCTCGCCACTGCTTCGGCCGCGTTGTGCTGGTCGGCGACGACTTTGCCGTCCGCCAGAAAGATCATCCGGTCTGCATATTTCTCAGCCAACGCGGTCTCATGTGTGACCAGAACCACCGTCATTTGCAGAGACTCGTTGAGCGTCCGAATCAGTTGCATGACCTCGTTCCCGGTGCGGCTGTCCAGATTGCCAGTAGGTTCGTCGGCCAGCAATATCTTGGGTTGATTCACCAGCGCCCGTGCCATTGCGACCCTCTGCTGCTCGCCACCGGAAAGCTCGATGGGCCGATGCCGCAGCCGGCCGGACAGCCCCACCCGTCGCAGCGCGCTTGACGCCAGCGCGCCACGTTGGGAGCGTTCCACTTCCGCAAAGCGCAGCGGAAGCTCAACATTTTCGAGCACCGTCATGCTGGGAATCAAGTTGAAAGACTGGAACACCATTCCCAGCATGACGGTGCTCGAAAATGTTGAGCTTCCGCTGCGCTTTGCGGACAGGAATCTCCAGCGTGATGCCATCAACGGCGCGGATGGTCGCGCTTCCCATTTGGTAGTAGCGGCAGAGAGCTTGGGTATGAATTGCGACGGCGGGGTCCAAGTAAAAAGTTTAGCAGGAGTTCTGCGAATGTTTCTGGGCAACGCAAGTTCGCGCCGCCGAATCGAAAATCCAGCGGAGGACATGATGCGAGCTCCACATTTGCTGGGACGGCTGCTATTCGGTGGCTATTTCGTTCTCAGCGGTATCAATCATTTCAAGCATATGTGAGATGGCCCAGTACGCCGCCGCGAAGAAGGTCCCCAAACCGGACTTGGCTGTCCAGCTAACCGGCGCGGCCCTCGTCGCCGGAGGCGCCAGCATCATGCTCGGAGTTAAACCGAAGTTGGGCACCGCCGCGATTGCTGGTTTTCTTGTTGGCGTAACTCCCATCATGCATGATTTTTGGAAACAAGAGGATCGCGAGCAGCGAATGAATGACATGGTCAACTTCACGAAAAACATAGCGCTCATTGGCGGGGCGATGTCACTTATGGGAGTTGACGAGCCTTGGTCGGCCAGCGTCATGCCTCAGCCAACCGCTCGTCAGCGTGCAAAGCGTATCCTTCGGGAGAGCATCGCTGCTTAAGTCGCGTGTCTTTGACGCTTTTTACTCTAGGGCGGTCTTCGGAATCGGCAATTCCGAGGGTTTTTCTCCAGCGCTGGCCTGGATCAGTTTCTGCACCGCCGGAGCGACCATCAGCAGCACCTGCGCTTTTGGCTCGAACGCCTGTTGCACAACCGCAAGCTGCTGGGTCTTCCAATCATCGGGAGGCTTCTCTCCGCGATCAAGATAATCCAGCGCCTGCAATCCGGTCGTACCCAGGGCTGAGAGATTTTGTGAGACCGGCAAAATTTCCTGCAGCAGTGCCGAGTTGTCCGCCAATGGCTGTAGCTTCTCCTGATTGTCTCTCCACGAAGCCAGTGACGTCCGAATTTGAGGCTCGGTCGCAGCTTGGGCGTGGCCGGATACGAATGCATCAACCAGGGCTGAGAACCGCCGGGCTGTCGCGCTCTCTGGCCGAGCGGCATCTACCACGCGGTTCAACGGTGTCAATGCAGTGGGTTCGGAGGCAGCCAGATTCGCGCGCGAATATCCTTTGACTGGTTCGACGACGTCCACCAGCGTTCGCAACGCCTGAATATCTTCTGTTCCTGCAATCCGCCGCAGCATGACATCGTAATTTGTGTTGTGCATCACTCCATACGCATCGAGCCCATCATTGATCTGGCCCAACCGCTCGTACATCGATTGCACGTCCGTGACGTTCTGCGCAGACCACAGACGCTCGGCAACCGCCGCCGCACGCGGCCAGATGCGCGAATCCACGTTCTCGGCTGAAACGTATTCCGCCCACGTGCAAGCCTCGCCGCCTAGGATTCTTTGGAGATCTTCGGAAGAAAGATTGGCGGCCGCGTCCGCCAACGGATCGACTGCGTAGTGCGAGGCCGCGGTGTACATCAAGTCGAGGTAATAGCCATAAGAAAGCAGCCCACGGTAACCTTGCTGCGCCGCGTCGGCCAGTGACTTTTGCCCACGCCAGGACTGGATAACAATGCTCTTGGGCAGATCGGGGCGCAGAATTTCGTCCCAGCCTTCCATGGTCTTCCCATGTTTGGCCACGAGCTTCTGCACGCGCGTATTGAAGTAGGCTTGCAAGCCAGCATTGTCCTTCAGCCCGTGGGCGCGGATGAAACGCTGAATCCGTGGGTTCGCATCCCACTGCTTGCCGTTGACCTCATCTCCGCCGATGTGGAAGAACTGATCCGGAAACAACCCGGCCATTTCTCCAATGAATTCATCCAGGAATTTGTATGTGCTCTCTCGCGTGGGGTCCATCGCGGGATCGAACACTCCCCACTTGCGCTCGACTGAGTACGGGCCGGGTGCGCTGGCTAACTCGGGATATCCAACGAACCACGCTGTACTATGCCCCGGCATATCGAATTCCGGCACCACCCGGATGCCGCGGTCTCGTGCATACGCAATGATTCCGCGCACCTGGTCTTGGGTGTAGAACAGACCATCAGACCCCATCCCTTGTAGCTTGGGGAACCGTCTGCTTTCCACGCGGAAGCCCTGGTTTTCCGAAAGATGCCAGTGCAATACGTTCAGTTTGACCGCAGACATAGCATCGAGGTTTCGTCTGATTACCTCCACTGGCATGAAATGTCGACCGGAATCGATCATGAGTCCACGCCACCGAAAACGTGGCTTGTCTTCTATCCACACGGTCGGCACCGCAAATCCCTGTGGCGTAATCTCGACCAGTTGCAAGAATGTCTGCAGGCCGCGCATCACTCCCAGCGTTGTGGGAGCGCTCAGTTCCGCCCCCGATGGCGTTACTTCCAGCGTGTAGGATTCGTCCTCGCCCAACTCCGGCACTTCCTTGCCGGGACGCTCACAATGGATGCCGAGCTGCGCCTTCTCTGGTACGGTGATGCTGAAGTCCAACGGCAGCATTCCGGTGTGCCGCCGCAGGTCGTTCAGGAAAATCGCGACCGTTTTTCGCAAGCGGGCTTCCGCGTGGTTCTCCAGGCCCACCGCAAACGAAGTGTCAATCAACATTTGCCCGTTGCCGGGGACGGTCTTCACCTTCGCCGGCCACGGCATAAGAGGAAGCGGACGCACTTCCTGCTCCAGGGTTGGAGAAGCCATGAGGACGATCGCGACGGGCAGCATCCATGTCATTCGCATTGGGATTTGCGCTTGTTTTCAGTGAAGACGTCTGAGGCAGGATAACAGTAGAGACTTGCGTAACGAGCAAATCTTTCGCCGCAGCGTCGCACTCCAGTCAGTTGCAAGAAGTTGCAGTTTGGTGAAAGGAGTATAAGGAGTATGCCGAGCAGAGGAAAAGTTCTGCAACATTTCGCGTCCCATTGGATGTTTCTTTGTTTATCCGTGCGATTGCTCTTGACAACTGAATTTTGGCCTGCATACTTGATGCTCCCCCTTGACGGGCGCCGCTTTTGGCGCTTGTGACCGCAGTCGCTCGAGATCGCACTGTAAGGAGCTCCTCCGTGAGAACGTCTATGAAAGCATGTTTGCTTGGAATTGTGCTCGCGGTATGTGCTGCGGCCGCGCATGCCAACGGCATTGACCCCTCAATCATCATTCGCGACCCAGTGGGATGTCCAAGCCACACCTGCGTTTCTGTCCCCGGTCTTACTTTTGGTTTTCAGGTTCCAAGCGCCGGGTTTGGCGTGCTGCATTTCCTGAACACGTCAGGCGTGACCTGGACCAGCCTGATCTTCACGGAAACCGGCGTGGCGGCGGCGAATATCAGTTTCAGTTGCTCCTCCAACATCGTTAGTTGCGTACTTATGCCTCTGGGTCAGAACGGGGCCAAGCTTGTGCTGACCGGTCTCGGTGCTGGCCAGGGAATTCCGTCGGGCAACAGCTTCGAAGTTATTCTTGGCTGCGTGAACTCAAATTGCTGGCCAGGTGGGCTGCAGTTTGAAGTGGTCGCCAATGCCGCCGTCCCAGAGCCCGCCACCATGGCGCTGCTGCTGACGGGCGTGGGCGCGCTCTTCACTCTCCGCAAGCTGCGTGCGAAACTCGCCGCCTAGTTTTTCTTGGCGGAATACTCGGCCAAGAGTTTGGTGAATTCCGGAAGGGACTTGAGCGACCCCAATTCAGGGTCGTTCATGGCCTCTTCCGGAGAATAACCCTTCTGAAATGCCTGCCGCAGCGTCGTAATAGCGTCGTGCTGGTGGTTCGTCATCGAATAAATCTCGGCTTGCGAGTAGAGCAGTTGCAAGTCCTCGCGGTCCAGGGAACGGGCTTGGCGGATATATTCGAGTGCATGCCCTGCATCTCCCTTCTTTGCATAATATAGGGCAAGGTCTCCAGTAACCGAAGCCAGCTTGGGATTCACCTGCAGTTGTTGGAACGCCAGTTGAATCGCTTTGTCGTAAGTGGGAGTGGCCTGATCTTTTCGTCCGGCAGCTCCGTAGGCATCCGCCAAATTGCCCATCAATTGCTCGTCTTGCGGACTTAGTTCAACCGCCTTCTCCAGCATCTTGACCGAGTCGTCATACCGCTTCAGGAAGAAGTATGCGGTGCCGATGTCGGCATATATCGTGGCATCAGGCTGCAGGTCCAGCGACTTCTGAAACGCGAGGATGGAATCGTTCCACTTCCCCAGTCGAAAATAGACCGCTCCGGTGTTCTGGTATCCGATGGGATTGTCCGGCGCCAGGTCAGAAACTTTTTGGTATTCCCGCAGTGCTTTCTCGTTCTCGCCAAACTGAAAATAAGCGCCACCCAGGGTGTTGTGATTTGACCAGTAATAAGGGTTCGCAGCCACCGCGCTTTGGTAGGCGGTGAGGGCCTCCGGCTTATTTCCAGCGGCACGATATGCATCTCCCAGCCGGCGATAGGCCTCATCGGAATTCGGCGCCAGCGCCAGCGCCTTCTTGAGTTCGCCGACTGCTTCCGCGCTCTTGCCGGTTGCGTTGTAGACGCTGCCCAGCGAAAGATGGACTTCCGGCAAATTGGGATTCAGGCTGGCCGCCGTCTGCGCGGCCGCCACCGCCTTCTCCGCATCGAGAGGATCCTTCGAGGACTTGTAAAGCCGCAGATTTGCGTCCGCCAGCCCGGTATAAGCCAGGGCAAACCCAGAATCGTTGTGCAGCGCGCTCTCAAAAAAACGCACCGCGGCTTGAATGTCTCGCGTGCCATGGGTTCCCCGGAGCGCGTCGCGGCCTTTCAGATATAAGTCATAGGCGTTAACATTTTCTGTTGGATGAACACCGCTCTTGGCCATTTCCTCGCTTGAGGGCCGCAGTGCCAGGGCCTGCACCAATCCGGTGTAAATTTGATCCTCGAGGGTCAGCAGGTCTTGCGTGACGCCGGAAAATTCCTGCGTCCAAAGCCGGCGATTGCCGGCTACGTCTTCCAGATTGAGGGTGATACGCAGCTTATCAGGCGATCCCACCAGAGTGCCTTGCAGGATCAAATTCACTCCCAAGGTGCGCGCGATTTTTGCGATCGGCTGGTCTTTGCCAGGGACTCCGGAAGTGACCTTCTCAACCGCCGTAGAGGATGCCACGTGCACCGACTGGAGCTTAAACATCTTCGCCGACAAAGCGTCCACCAATCCGTCGGCGACGTAACCCAGAGATTTTTCGTCTCCCAGGACTTTCAGCGGCAACACGGCGATGTACTTTCCCTTGCTGAGGTCAGGGATGCCCTCCACCGCTTCTGTACCAGCGCTCTCCGCAGCCGGACGAAAGACCAGGCGCCTGGTGACGGGGATGGCAAAGAACAGCACAACCACTCCCAAAGTCACCGCAGCCCACATCCAACCGCGCTGGCTGGGAAGGCTAAGCGAGATTTGTACGCTGCGCTGCCCGGATGCCGTGGAGACCGATGCGGGTAGCGGGGGCGCTGAAGAGGTAACGCTCAAGTGCGAAGAGACTGCCAGATTTGGATCGCTGCTCCAGGCCTCAAGTTCCTTCAGCAACTCGGACGCGCTCTGATATCTATCTTTCGAATCGCGCTCCAGACAGCGGCTGACAATTGCGCTCAACGAAACCGGGACGCTGGAATCCACCTCGGAAGCCGGAATCGCGCGTTCGTGGGTGCGCTTCATCAGGCTGGCGATCGCGGTGTCGGCCTTGTAGGGGGCCTTGCCGGTCAGCAGTTCGTAGAAAATCAAGCCAACGGCAAACAAATCGGAACGCTGATCCAGCGCACTTCCCAGGGCCTGCTCCGGCGACATGTATTCGAGAGTTCCGACCAGCGCCCCAGTCTGCGTCATGCCGTCGGACTCAAGCGAACGTGCCAGCCCGAAGTCCATCACCACCACCCGGCCCTGCGGATCGCGCATGACGTTCTGCGGCTTCAGATCACGGTGGATCACGCCTTCCGCATGGGCTGCATCCAGCGCCCGGCAAATCTGCTGGATAACCGTCACGGCTTCTTTGGCGGAAAATTTGCCTTTCCGTCGTAGCACGGCGCGGAGGTCTTCACCCTCCACAAATTCCATGGTGATGAATCTGGTGCCGCTGGCTTCGCCCAGGTCAAAAATTCGCACCACGTTCTTGTGCGTGACGTGACGCGAAAGAATCAGCTCCTGCTTGAATCGCTGCAGGATACTGGGATTGGCCGCCAGTTCAGGCCGGATCACCTTCAGCGCGATAATGCGGTCGAGTTCCTGGTCGCGGGCCTGGTACACGGCGCCCATTCCGCCCTGGCCGAGAATTCGCAGGATCTGATAGCGGGCGCCCAGCAGCGTACCGGGAGCAAAAAACGTTGTCGAACTGAGATTTTCGGCCGGAACCGGGCTGCCCGGAACGGGACTGACGAAAAGGGGGGTTGCGTCCGCCATAGTCGCCGCGTCAGACGAACTGGATTCCCCTGACCCTGTCTTCGTGGCGATACCACCAGCACGGCTTCCGCTGCCGGGGGCAACGGTCGGCGAATCGGGATCCGAAAATCCTGAGGGATCCTGCATAGACTGCCTTCGAAGTCTGGAACTTTACGCGTATCTGGCGTTCGGCCGCGCAGAAAACCAGCGACCCGTAGTGGAGGCAGTATATACCGGCTCAGCAAGCAGTTGAAAGAAGTTACCTTTGCCGGTGTTTCTCTTCTAACAGGCCGCAGCGGCCTGCGAACAGTAGGTCAACACGGAATCCGGAAGGAAGGCTTGGGCAGTTACGCTCTGCAGACCCAAATCACCCATCGCACCCACCCACACTACGCGAAACTCTGCCTTCTTTTTGCCCATGCGCACATCCAACAGCTCGCCTGCGCGCATTCGGCGGCGAATTCCTTGCAGCACCATGCCGCTGGTGCTCATGTTGGTGACGATTGCCGGATCCATAAAGGGTCGGCCGAAAGCGTCCATACCCCACACCTGTACTGGCAACTGAACCGCAATCCTTGGATTTTGTCGCCGATCCATGTTCCTCCCTTTGCACTTCTTAGGTGTCCTCATTGTGCGGTAGGCGAGGGATTCTGGAAACTTACCCGAGTTATCTCCAAGAGAGTACTGGAGTTCTAAGGAAGTCTTGTAGGATCAGCACCTTACTGGCATAAATGCAGGTAGTGGTTCGCGTGCGCCCGAACTCTGAATCAATCGAGATCGGGCATCGAGCACGATCCCGGACCGCGCGGGTCGCCACACGACCCACAAGCGCCGGAAGGGGCCGCGGATTCCCCAGAAGAGCTTCTGGCAGACACTGCAAAAACCGAAAGCTGCGGAGCCAAATGTTTGCTCTGGCACTTGGGACAGGCTGCCTTCTGGCGCCCAAAAATCAGAGCTTCGAACTGATGCTCGCATTTGGTGCAAACGTATTCAAATATCGGCATGTTGTGTCCTCTGCGCCGCTGTCAAGACAAATATACGAGGTCTTGTGGCTTCTCGCCACTTTAGACTAAATAGTGGTGCAAACGTCTGGTTAACTCATCTCTGACCCCCTGTCGAATGCGTAGAATAACTGGAACACACTGTTTTAGAATTGACGAACTACAGGGGGAGCGAAGTGGCCATGGAAGAAAAAGAGACCGAACGTAATCCCGAGCCAGGTTCCGCCCAAGCCGCAGCGCATATTGCAAGCGCTCACCAGATTCTGAACGCGCTGCAAGAAAAGATCGGAAAGCATCCAGAAATCGGCGCAGCCATTACTAAGTTAGAAATGGCGCTCAACGTTCTGTCGGTCAAGACTGGCGGTTTGCTGTAGCGACGAGCGTGAGCAGCCTTGGGAAGTAGTGAAATCGCCTGTGGGTGTTGAAAAACTCCGTGAGCGGAATGTCTTTTGGCTGCCAGTATCGCTGCTGCCGAGTTTTTTCTTTCTCACCTCAACTAAGTGGTGGCTGCCACCGTGGGTGTTGTCGGTTGGCTGAGGAACCGCACCAGTCGTTTTAGGTTCTGGGCCGCCGCCGCCAGATAGAATTGCTGCCGAACGAACTTCAATCTCCGCAGGCGCAGACGGCGCAGTCCGATCTGATTCTTGAGTTCGGCGAACAATGCTTCTACTTTTTTCCTCTGGCGTTGTGCCTTCGCGAACTCAGGCGTGTTGGCCAGTTCGCGTGCGCGTTGCCGAGCAGGCTCATCCATGTGGATAGCAAGATACCGAAATGCTCCGCTGGTACCCAGATCTGCGGAAAGCGATCCTCCAGCAACAAGCGCAGAATATGTTGTGCACCCTGGCGATCCGTCTTCTGCTTACGTACCCGCTTGGCTCGGATTTCCGCGGCGTCCCCGACCCACAGCTCAAACTGCAGCTCTCCCAGCAGTCGCTCAAACCAGCGCGCGGGCCCACTGGCTTCCATGCCCACACGCACCTTCATTCTCTGCGCCCAGATCACGGTAGAAATTCTCGGCCTCCTCGCGATGCTGTAGGCGGCGCTCCTGCAGCTCGCCCGTTTCGCTATCCACAAACGCAATTTGCTGGAAGCCCGGGTGGTAGTCACAACCAATGATGATCATCTTCGCCTCCTTCTCCCGAGCCCTTTGGTTGGTACGGTCGCCAAAGTTTACTCGGATCTCGAAGTCGGCATTGTCATGGAATCATTTCACCAGCAATCGCCGCACACTTACTTATTCTGGCGCCTGCACTATCTCGCTCAGCCGGTGTTATGCAGCCCCGCTGCAATCCCGTTAATCGTCGCTCCCAGGGCATAGTTCAAATCCTCGCTGTTGTCTCCCAATTGCTTCCGGCGGAGAAGCTCAACCTGGATCAGGCTCATCGCGTCCACATAGGGATTCCGCAGCCGGATAGACCGCGACAGCACCGGGTTCTTTTCCAGCAGCCTCTCCTGCTGCTTTACGATGAGCAGCATCCGTCGCGTGCGTTCGAATTCCTCGGCGACTATTTTCCACACCCGCTCCCGTAATCCTTGATCGCGCACCAGCGAAGCATAAAGATGGGCGATCGCCAGGTCGGCTTTCGCTATGGCCAGTTCAACGTTGCGGATGAGATCGGAGAATAGGGGAAATTGCGCGATCATGTCACGCAATTGCTGTTCCGCGTTTTTCCCCTGCGAGGCAAATTGCTCGAGTGCGTACCCGACTCCGAACCATGCGGGAAGCGCATGACGGCTTTGCATCCAGCCGAAAACCCAGGGAATGGCGCGCAAATCCTCCAGCTTCCGGCTTTGCGAACGGCGCGCCGGACGCGATCCAATTTGCGCGTGTTCCAGTTGATTGACCGGCGTGGCCTGCTCGAAGTACTCCAGAATCTCTGCATTCTCGGCGATGTTCGTCCGGTAAAAACGAAACGCATCCGCCGACATCTGCTCCATCACATCGGCCCAAGGCTGGGCCGCTTCCGAGATCGATCCATCAGGACGTGTGAGTGCCTCAAGACATGCGGCGATCATGATTTCCAAATTCCATTCCGCCAGCACCGGGTCAGAATATTTCCAGTTGAGCACCTCGCCTTGTTCAGTGATGCGAATTTGTCCGGAAAAATCGCCGGCGGGCTGAGCCAGGATGGCGTTGTGCGTAGGGCCGCCTCCGCGGCCCACCGTCCCACCCCGTCCATGAAACAGACGCAGCTTTACGTTGTGCCTACGCGCTGCTGTATGCAGAGAGCGATGCGCCTTGTAAAGCTCCCAAATGCTGGTGAGCATCCCGCCGTCTTTGTTCGAATCCGAATAGCCGAGCATGACCTCCTGCCAACCCGACCAGGAATCGAGCAGCTTACGGTACTCCGGCTCGCTCCACACTTTTTCCATAATTCCCGCAGAAGCCCGCAACGATTGGATGGATTCAAACAGCGGCACCGCCATGAGCCCTGGATCATGGCCCGAAGCTTTCATCTCCACTCCGCCGAGTTGCGCAAGTTTGACAACCGCATCAATGTCTTCAGCTGACTCTGCGCCGCTGATGACGTAGTTCCGTATCGCCAGGGCAGGGAAGACTCCTTTCCATTCGGCGATGCCTTGAAAAATCTGCAGCACGCTAATGGCGCGCAGGTCGTTCGGGGATTTTCCTAAAGCCTGAAGCGTAACCCCTGAAGCCCGTCCTTCAGCCTGAATTTCAGCCAACGCCTGTCTGTGCACTGCCGCATGTTGGCGAATGTCGAGCGCCGCCAGATGAAAGCCGAAGGTGCGCACTTTGCGCAGCAGGGGGTCGAGAAAGAGGTTGGCGATGGCGCGTCCGCGATTCTGTTCCAGACTGCGGTATACAATTCTGAGGTCGGCCTCAAACTCATTCGCGGAACTGTAAGCGGTCTCTTCACGGCCGCGCGTTTGGCGCAGCCGTACCACCACAAAACTCAAGAACCGCCGGTATAGTTCGGTGCTGGAAATCCGCGCCAGCCGTGCTGGCTCCTCGCCCATGCTGGCCGTGTACTCGCGAAGTTTTTCTTGAAATTCTTCGGAAACCGCAACCTGGTGGCGGGAGGAACTCAACTGTTCCATCACCCGATCTATCTCCGAGATGTAGTGGGCCAGAATGGTGTTACGCGCGCGCTCCAGCGCCTCTCGCGTGCTCTCGAGCGTCACAAACGGATTTCCGTCGCGATCGCCGCCAATCCACGAACCAAAAAAGAGGACTTGCGGCACCTGGTCCGGACACAGCTCCATCCCATAAACCTCGCGGAAGGATTCGCGCATCTCCGCGTACAGCCGTGGCAGGCTATCGAAAATCGACATGGGATAGTGGTCCAGCCCCATACGGATTTCGTCGCTCACCAGCGGTTTCTGTACCCGCACTTCGTCGGTCTGCCACAGTGCGGTGATTTCGGTGGCGATCGCGTTCTCCAGAGCTAGCGCCTCGGCCGCGGGCAGAGGCAAAGTGTCAAGCAGTTCGAGCTGCCTTGCGATATGCCGTCGCTTCAAGAGCACCGTTCTGCGCGCGACTTCGGTGGGATGCGCGGTAAAAACGGGGACTACTTTCACCTGACGCAGAGCTTGCAACGCCTGCTCTGCGGTCATTCCTGCATCGCGCATCCTCGCCAGCGTTCCCCGGAAAGATCCGGCCAGTGGAGGCTGATCGGGATAAAATTTTCCCGCCCGTCGGCGGCGTTTGCGATGGTTGGTCTCCGCCAGATTGGTAAGCTCGAAGTAGATGGCGAAAGCTTTCGTTACTCGATAGGCGTCTTGGATTGCAAGCTGCTCAACGATGCCGCGAGCTTCTTTCATTCCCGCGCTATCCATTTGAGAATCGGTCGAGGTCCCGCGGGACTGTATTAACAGCCGCCGAAGTTGTTCCACAACTTTGAACAGCGGCTCGCCCGCCTGCTCCACCAAAACTCTGCCCAGCAGGATGCCCAGGGAACGGACGTCGCGGCGCAAGGGATGTTCTTTGGCGCGGTCGTCCGTACCCGCCGTTAGCTCGGCCAGCCGCGCGCTTTGATCTTTAGCTCCCCACAACGGTGCTTCAGGCATGGATTTGTGCATCCATACTAAATTATGACTACCACAATGACTTCCACGAACCGAAAGCTTTTAACCGCAAAGGACGCGGAGGCACCGCCAAGTACGCAAAGAAATGCCTTTCTCCGCGATCTCTGCGTGCTCGGCGGTAAAAGTCTTTCGGTCGGGGTGAGAGGGCGCTGGCGAGTCGGAAATTGCCCATGCCTTGCGCAGAGCCGCATGTCCCTGAATAATGAGTATCTGCAATGAGCCGAGAAAAGATCCTGATCGTCGAAGACGAAGAAAACGAGCGCACCGGGCTCGCCGAGCTGATTTCCTCCTGGGGATATGTCGCCGAGACAGCCAGAGATGGCCAGGAGGGTCACGAGAAGATCAGCGTCTGGTCGCCCTCGATTGTCATCACAGATTTGAAAATGCCGCGCATGGGCGGCTTGGAGTTGCTGGAGAAAATTGCCGGCGAAAGCCAGACTATCGCGGTCATCGTTGTGACTGCGCAGGGCACAATTGACAGCGCCGTCCAGGCCATGCGCATGGGCGCGTATGACTATGTAACCAAGCCCATCGATACCAGCCGCCTGCGCACGATCCTGCAGAATGCGTCCGCCTTGCTGGGCGCCCGAGTAGAACTCGAAGTCACTCGCCGCAAGCTGCGCGACGCCGGTTCGCTGGGATCGCTGGTCGGCCCGTCCAAGAAGATGCAGGAGATTTTCCGGCTCACCGAACTGGTAGCGCCCAGCACCGCCTCGGTGCTCATCACCGGAGCCAGTGGCACCGGAAAGGAGCTGGTCGCGCGCACCATCCACGAACTCAGTCCGCGCCGTCCCAAGCCTTTTGTGGCAATTAATTGCGCCGCCATTCCCGAGACTCTGATGGAGAGCGAGATTTTCGGTCACGAGAAAGGCGCTTTTACCGGCGCATTGGAGCGCCGTACCGGATGCTTCGAACTTGCTGAAGGCGGAACCCTGCTACTCGACGAAATCGGCGAAATGCCCATTGGCACTCAGGCGAAACTCCTGCGCGTTCTTGAAGACCGCAAACTGCGACGGCTGGGCAGCAGAGTCGAAACTACGGTGGATGTTCGCGTCCTGGCGGCCACCAATAAAGTCCCGGAAGAAGCCGTTGCGCACGGGGAACTGCGCAACGACTTGTACTACCGGTTGAATGTTTTCAATATTCACATGCCGCCGCTCCGGGAGCACCGCGAGGACATTCCCGATCTTGTGCACGCCTTGCTCGCCGAGATGAGCGCCAAGCACGGCCGTCGCGTCGCCACCGTCAGCGAAGCCGTGCTCAACGCATTTCGCAACCATACCTGGCCGGGAAACGTTCGCGAGCTGCGCAATACTCTGGAGCGCGCGGTGATCGTCTGCGAAGGCCCAGTGATCGAAACCAAACATCTGCCGCCGGGCTTCGGGCAGGTACCTATTCGTGTCTCGGCCGATGATGCCGATTCGATTCGCATCGGGGTTGGCACGACTGTAGGCGAGGCTGAGCGACTGCTGATCGTAAAAACGCTCGAGTCCACCAACAACAACAAAACCCGTGCCGCCGAGGTTCTCGGAATCAGCCTGAAGACTTTGCATAACAAGTTGAAGGAATACGGAAGCTCAGCGGCAGAAAGCGCCGGCCGCGCCGAAAAGGAAGAGGAAGCAGAGGAACTGAAAGAACCCTAGCCGATAGAAGCGAAGAACTAAGAGCCAAGAGCTGATTCATCTCATGCGCCGCCGCACCCAAATCGTACTTGCCATTACCTTCATGGTAGCCGCCTTGGTTTCGGGCGCTTCGTATCTTTATATCTCTCAAATCCTGCGACAGGGAATCACCACCACCCACGACACCGCCACGTATTTGACCTCGCAGCTCGCGTATCTTGCCACCAATGCCGCGCCTGATCTCAGCAGCACTCGCGTGGATACCAACAATCCCGAGGCCGTGCGCCGAGGGATTGCCTATTATCTGGGGACGGATCGCGACCTCAACGCCATGCTTGACTCCGTGGTCGGAAGCTGGCCCACCGTGTATGACGCGGCCATCCTGAATACGGATGGAAAGGCGATCCTGGACACGGACCCGAACTTAGTAGGAAAGAAAATTGCCGACCGCCCTGACTTCGCAACGCTCGAAAGTGCTGGCTTCCGCCGCAAGCTGCACATGGTTTACAGTTCGCCTACTGTTTATGAAGTTCACATACCCCTGCTCCTGAACGGCAGGGTGTTTGGCAGCATTCGCGTCGGAGTCTCTACTGTCTTCTTGCGCAACGAGCTTACACCGCGGTTGCAGCGCGCTCTGGCATTGTCTGCGATTGCCGTTCTGTGTTCGCTGGTACTGGCTGCGGCCCTTTCTCGCATAGCCCTCGGACCGCTGGAACACATCAACCGCAGCCTCGACAGCATGACCGATGGAAACGATGAAGACTCGAACTTCCCTGAGGCGGGACGCGACGAGTACGGCCAGGTGAGCCAGAAGATTGCCCACCTCGGCCGGCAAATGCGTGATGCGCGCGAGATTTTTTCCGCATTGAAAAGCAATGTGGACCAAATCATGTCCAGCCTGCAGGATGGCCTTATGCTCTTCACCCAAGATTCGCGGGTAGTTCTGGTCAGCGCTTCGGTCGAGCGTTTTCTGGGCCGGGCGCGCGGCGAACTGCTGGGACGCGATGCCAAAGACATTTTTTCCGCCGAGACACCGATTGGCGCGCTCCTGCTCGATGCCTTCCGGCTGCGCCACAAAGTGGAACAGCGCGAGATCGAGATGCCCAACGGGCGGCGGGTGGAAATCTCCCTCGATTTCATCCACGAGAAAGGCACCCAGATCGGCGCGCTGCTGACTGTGCGCGATGCAGAATCAGTGCGTCGCATCGAAGATGAGATCGAACTCTCACGCCGGATGTCCGCCAGCGGCCGGGTCACCCGTGGCGTTGCCCATGAGGTGAAGAATCCCATCAATTCCATCGTTCTGCACCTGCAACTGTTGCGCAACAAACTGCAGCAGGTTGACCCGGACACCTACCGTCATGTGGACATCATTGACAGCGAAATCCACCGGCTTGACCGAGTGGTGCAGATCCTGGTGGACTTCACCCGCCCCCGCGACCTGCGCCTGGAAGACACGGATCTAAGGTTGGTACTGGATGAAGTCTCGCTGCTGGCGGCTCCGGACGCAGAGCAGCACGGGGTTAAACTGGTCCGCGAACTGCCCGCGGAACCGGTCCCGGTCAAAGTTGACATTGACTTCGCCAAGCAGGCAATCCTTAACGTTGTTCTAAACGGAGTGCAGGCGATGCCGGGCGGAGGAATCCTCACCATCAGTGCTTTTAAAGACGAGGACACCGTGGTTACCGAAATTCGTGACCAGGGCGTCGGCATCCCTGCCGAGGTTCAGGAAAAAATCTTTGAACTGTATTTCACGACCAAAAAATCCGGCACCGGAATCGGCCTGGCGTCAACTTATCAGATCATGCAGTGGCACTACGGATCGGTGGATTTCGAGTCCGCGGAAGGGAAGGGAACTACTTTTCGCCTGCGCTGGCCGCTGGCGGAGACCCGTTCCGCGTCACTGGAAGAAGCTGCCGCGCGAACCTGAGAACATCTGACAACACAACATGAAACGGTGGATCACTATCGCGATGTTTGGCTTGCTGTTGTTGCCGGAAATTCCTCTGCTCGCGCAAAATCAGCCACCGGCTGGCGCGCAAGCCTCACCTCCCGACCAGTCCGCTCCCACTCCTCAACAACCACAGGCCGAGCGTGCTCCCGCTCCGCAAACACCCGCACCGGTCTCGCCGGAGACCAAGCCCCAAACTGCGCCGCCGCCCGCGAGCAAGCCAAACCAAACACCCAAGCGAGCGAAGCGAAAGAAACCGGGAACTAGGATGTCAGCTCCCGGCCAGAAGGTGGTCATACGAAACGGCGGCGCCCGAGATCAGGCAGCACAACTCGCGCCCGGAATGAGCAAGGAACAGGAACTCAACAACCGCGAAACGACCGCTCGCCTCTTGGCTACAACCGATGCGAATCTAAAGAGCATCGCGGGACGCCAGCTCACGACGGCGCAACAGAGCCTTCTCGATCAGATCCACACGTATATGCGCCAGTCGAAGGATGCGTCAGACTCCGGCGATCTGGCACGCGCGCACACGTTGGCTTACAAGGCGCATTTGCTTTCCGATGAACTACGCAAGTAGCCTAATGCCCCGACGCGCGCGCCGAATTCACCTTTACGAGAAGGTCTTTGGAGGGTTGTTGCACCGGACCCGAGATCGCAGCCGCATCCGTCAATGCCGCGCGAGCGTCGGAAAGCCGGTTTAACTTAGCGTAATCCCACCCCAGAAAATAGGCGGCGACCGCGTATTGCTGCTCATCCTGGCCTCTAAGCAGAGTGGTAGCCGACTTCAGTTCCGCGATCGATGCCGCTGTTTTCTCCTGCTTCGCATACGCCACGCCGAGGATCTTGTGGGCCACCCCCGCCAACACCTTGCGCGAGCGGTCGGCTGCGGGATCATCGGCCTTCGCCGCAGCAATCGCCCTTTGCGCATAGGGCACCGCCTTGCCAGGCTGCGGCCCATCCACGTAGGCATTGGCCAAAAGCAGGAGCGCCGGCACGTTGTTGGGGTTCGCCGCCAGCGCCTTTTCAGCATAGGCAATCAGCCGCTGGTTGTCCTTTAGCTCCGAGAGCGACAGCATGGCGTACGAAGCCAACTGCTCCTGCATTTTTGTATTCGGAAACGTGGTTGTAAATTTCTCAATGTAGTCCATCCGGGTGTTGGCATCCGCTTCGGCCACGATGGCGTTGAACGCCGAACCCTCAAAAAATTCGTAGGAGCTCTGGTTCGTGTCTTTCTCCGTCGCCACCAGGGAAGCAAATTGCTCGTCACTGGCATCCACCGGCTTCGGCTGTTTGTCAATCGAGTCGTAGACCTCGCCGCCCTGCTCCGCGTACTTGAAGGCCCGGACATTGTCCTTGGCCTGAAGCGCGAGCGTCACCTGCGACTCCAGAATGTCGAGGTTGTGCGGAGCTCCGGCCACCGCCTTGTCACCGTACTCCGTCGCCTTCTGCAAGTCCCCGGCGCCCTGGTAAGACTGTGACAACTGCCAGTTGGCATACGCCACGGCAACCGGATTGGAAGCGTACTTCTGTAGGAAGTCCTCGTACATCGCGATTTTCTTCTGCGCGTCCGGCTCACTGGTGATGAGGTTCAGGTCTTTATCCTCGGGCGTACCTGCAGGAATCGCAATTTTCTCCACCTGGCCGTAAACCAGCGGCATTACCGAGAGGAACGTTGCAAGAATCAATACCTGCGCACGTGTCATGGATCCCTCCTGCTTGCGTGCGGAATCGTAGCTCTGAAATGCCCAGGATGCAAGTTGTACAAATTCTGTCATCGCCTCCTGGCGCAGTTTTCCCCTATCCTTTAAAGTAGCTTATGCGTTCGATTTTGCAGAAGAAGTCGCTGCGTTTCGTCTTTGGCGCTAACGTGGTGTCCATGATCGGCAGCGGGATGAATGCCGCCGCCGTGGCCTGGTACATTCTGCAAGCCACGCATTCCACGATTGCGCTGGGAACCTTCGCGGTTGTGCAGACCATTCCCGCAATTCTTCTGCTCCCTTTCACCGGCGTAATTATTGATCGCGAAGATCGCCGCCGTCTGGTAATGATGCTGGACGCTGCCCGCGCCGTGATTATTCTGCTGGTTGCGCTTCTGGCCTTCGCCGGCAAAGTGAAAGTCTGGGAGTTGTACGTCATGAACACTCTGGTGGCAGCTGGCTTCTGGATGTTCTGGCCCACGATCACGGCGCTCATTCAGGAGTTGACCCCCGGAGACGAATTCGTCCATGCCAATACTTTTCTGCTGGCGGGCGTACAAGGCGGATGGCTCATTGCCGGAGCCATCGTCGGATTCGTATACAACAAAATCGGTCTGGGCGGAGTTCTGCTTGCCGACTTCAGCACCTACGTTGTCTCGTTTTTGTTTTATTTTGCAGTGCGCAAGGGACGCCATGTGGTCCCGCGCCCCGCAGAATTGCCTGCCCACATTGCCGCCGCCGAAGGTGCGTTCCAGAAATTCTTTCGCGAACTTCGGGAAGGCTTGCAATTCTTGCGCGGCCACCGCGAAATCGTGATGCTAGGTTTGAGTTGGGCGCTCTTTCTATCGGCGATGATGACCGCAGTGGTCGTCACCGCGCCGCTGGCCGATCAAGTATTCCACAAAGGCGCCGTCGGCTACGGATGGCTAAATGCCGGATGGGGCGTGGGCGCATTTGCCAGCGCCTTCTATGCGCCAATGTTTATCAAGAAATTCGGAGCGCGGCGCTCAATGGCGATCTCACTCGGGCTGCTCGCCGTGCTCATGACCGCAGCGCCTCTCGCTCCCGTGCTGATGCTGGCCGTTCTGATCTACGCGCTCATGGGTTCTGGGCGCGGCATCACCGGCGTCGCCATGAACACCAGCCTGATGGAACAAATCCCCCAGCACTTCATGGGACGAGTTCAAAACACGTTCTACGCGGCCGGGACCACGCTGCAAGTATTACAGTCGTATCTGGTCGGCGCGGTCGCCCAATGGAGTCTGGTGGCGGGATTTTCGGTGATCGGCATCGTCTATGCCATCGGCTTCGTCAGCGCAACCTGGCCGGTCCGCGCTGCCCGGTCTGCCGAGGTTGCACGGGTGGAGTAGGTCAGTTTTCTTTTGTAGTGCCCACTGCCGCCGACTGCCCCACCCTTCGTTTTTTGCAGGGTGAGATTCCACGACAATTGTCCACTTGGGATTTTTCGTTGGACTTATGAAGCGGCCTCGCATAACGGGTGCCGCTATGTTCTCGCGCAGAGTCGCTTCTCCCAGGCTTCTTGCTCAGATTTTCCCCAGTGCGCAATCTCGATGTGGTAGCCATCCGGATCGGCAATGTTGATTGTTCCGCTGGGCATATATTCCGGGTAATTAATCGCAGGCACCTTAACGCCATTGGCCAGCAGGTGCTGGCGCAAGCCGGCCAGATCGGGTGTGTACAGGTAAAACAAGAATCCCTGCTTGGAAGGATCGAACGGCACTTCTAAACGCAAAAACATGATCGAGCCGCTCTCACAATGCATTCGCGCCCATCCCAGCGGCTTGCAACCATCACTGTCGATGGTGACAAATCCCAACAGCTCATAGAACCGGATCGAGTTCTCGATCTCGGCCACGTGCAGCAGCGGAGTCGGATAGGTAGCTTTTACGGTCATAATGCCTCACAGTGTACGCGCGGAAAGGATAGAGTGCATCGCCAACTATCTAACGGAGAACCGTGGGAAGATCACGGGCGGCGTGGAGGATTCGAATGACTTGGAGCGGACGCTTTTCCGAATCGTAAACGATCAGATAATTCGAGTACGGTTGAACAACCCAGAAGCGAAGAGGCAACGGAGTTAATACGGCTCTCATTCGTCCAACTTGAGGCGAATCGGCGAGCAAATCACATGCGCGAAAAACTACTTCCTCAACCCGGTCGGCGGCTGCCGGATTGTCCTCAGCTATGAAGCTCCAAATGTCGAAGAGGTCGGCTACAGTTTGGGGCGTGAACTGATACTTGGTCATCCGCGAGGCGCTTCGTCGGATCGTCCTCGCTTCAACTTCTCAAGCCTTGAACGGGCCGCATCGCCGTCCATCAGCTCGCCGCGTCGAGCGGCGGCATAGCCTTCTTCAATCCTCGCACCAATCTCAGCGCGATTCTGAGCCAGCCAGACTTCCTGCTCGTGGAGCATCGAAACCGCGTGCTCCACAAATTCAGCGACGGTCTTGTAGGTACCACGCTGCACATCCTGCTTAATCATGTCCTCAAGCTCGGGCCGAATGCGAATTTCCATAAGGTTATTTTACCCCCAGCCGCCTAACCGCCGGGTGCCCCATCCTTCTCGCATTCTTGCAAGGGGTGGGGCTTTTCCTTAACCGCCGGCAATGGCTCCAATAATTAACAAGGGTTCTTTCCCCAAAGCCACGGCCTCGGGGAGCGGTGCGTCCGGCCGCTCGTGGGACAGATCTTCCTCGCAGGCGAAGAACCGCAGGAACGCCCGGCGCTGCAGCGTGACGTGATCGCGGATTGTTCCGCGCAGCATCGGATAGCGGGCTTCGAGCGCGTCAAGCACGGAGCGCTGCGTGACCGGTGCCGCAACTTCGAGCGTCACTTCGCTGCCGACGTGCGCCAGGGTTCGCAGATGGACTGGGAGTATGACGCGGATCATGGTCAGGACTTCTTTCTGGTGGGCTTCGGCTTTAATGTCTTGGCATATTCATAGCTGAATTCGAGGTACTTCTTCAACTCTTTCCTTTTTTCCAAGATCGCGTCCGGAACCGCGACATATTCCTTCATGACCGCGCCGTAAGCTTCGAACAGCGTTGTCTTGTACTTCTTCAGAAACTCCTCCCGCTTTTCGTCCGGCAACCGGATGGCCAGCCTGCTTGACTGATGCAGCAGCGTGAGCATGTTGCCGTTGACCGCCGTGTAAGGATTGGCATCGTCCTTGCGCTCGAGCTTGGGAATGGTTGCAATCAGCTTTTCGTACAGCTCGACCTTTGGATTAGGAGCCGTGGTCCTCTTCTTTGTCGTTGCCGGCAAGATTCTTACCTCTCAGAAATTCCAGCGATACCCTTAGAATTGCTCCATTCCTTATCTAAGTTTAACTCGGAAATCCATTTTTCCAGGTAGATCCGGTCCGGCGATTCCCATCGCAGTCTTAACATCGTCGCCACGTCCTCAATCTGTCGCTGCGATTGCGCCAGCTTTGACCACTCCAATTTCGCGATGACTACGTCTTCGGCGCTCGCAACGTAAAGCGGAAGCCCTTGGACGCTGACCAATTG
>WNGK01002588.1_pt1 | contig 24215 bp, 21 predicted proteins | sample 5400601 | NCBI WGS metagenome assembly WNGK01 (sample SAMN13153376, study PRJNA577476) | soil metagenome | isolation source: 60 cm soil or saprolite under Garry oak tree replicate 1 | place: USA:California | collected 2016-06-15
ATGATGAGTTATTCCAGACCGGATCAGTAGCGTGTCTATGCCCGGGTGGTTTGCAATTTTAGGTTTCTTAGACTCACTATCTTTGAAAACTATTTCTCAGTAATTGTGATCACAGTCTCAGTAACTATGAGATCCTACACATATGGTGATTGTCACAGATATTTGGCAGAAGCCCAGCAGTATTGAGCGTGGGGTAACGCTTATCGTCACACATTTCTGGCAGCTTTTTTCACAAATATTTGGCCAAACCTTGCTTATCGTCAGAAATATTTGGCCAAACCGTACTTCCTTGCATGAATGTGTGAGCCCATGTTCAGGGTTTCACGGTAAAAGAAAAAACAATGCATCTGACCTACGACGTGTTTCCTTTATCGGACACCAACGACCGGCTTGTTGCATTGTTCATCTGCCCTGTGAGAGAATGCTACAACACCCTGTTTCACCCATGACAGAGCACGAGTTGAGGATGTAGAATGTCTCCCCATTTGAGGGGAGACACTTCCTCGGGCTTAGAGCGATCGAACAGGGGAGGAAGGCAGAAGACCGATGTGGAAGAACAATAAACAAGAGAGGAGCACCCTCTCTCAATGTTCCTTCTGTGGTAAAAGCCAAGACCAGGTCAACCGACTCACAGCAGGACCAGGCGATGTATATATCTGTAATGAATGTGTCGATCTCTACCGCAAGCGCATCGAAGAGGCGGCTGGAGAACCCATTGCCATAGGGAAACTCGTACGCGTCTGTAGTTCCTGCGGAACCAGTTGCCCTGCAAGCTACCGTTACTGTTTCAATTGTGGTTCTCAACTCACAAAGGAAACGTGAGATGCTCATGGGTGTTGCATTGACTTCAGCATGATACTCCTCTTACCGCGAAATCTTGTTGAACGTCTTTGTCACTCTTCATTCTCGTCTGAGCTGCTTCGTGAAGTTTGTCTGCATTGGTAGCAGTCAGCGCGGAGACATGTCCCTTCTGAGCAGTGAACAGGGAGTTATAGTATCTTTTACAGGACGTATGAACCATGCGACAATGCCGCTGACGGATCTACTTACGGCCGCTTGAGTCCAGCCTCCGCGAGCGCCCGCTCCAGGAGGTCACGCACTCCGAGGGCTGCTGTCCAGCGGTCAAGATACGCCCAATCGAGTGCATTCCCCTGAGTTCTCAGAATACCGAGGATATCGTTCCATTGCCTGGTAGAGACGCCCCCGCCCATCTGGTACCACTCCAGTTTGTTGACGACCGTATTTTCGGGCGAGGCCATTGGAAAGGCGCGCCCTCCTCGCTGCAAGGGTTGTTGCATCACATGATGCAAAGCATCCTGGTCGAACGCGCGCGGCTTGAGAACGAAGACGTCCACTTTCATGAACGTTTCGTTCGAAATGAGATTAAACGAGGAGCGACGGCGAATGGCGTCGCGTATCGAAGCCTCCACGACATAATAGTCGTTCTCGAGCAGCTTAACGAAAGGGCGCACCTGAGAGGGGTTGCAGGTAGGACCCCACTAAACGGTGGTCGAGCATAAAACCCCCTTTCGTAGGCGAACGAGAGGACGCTTGCAAGCAGTCTTGATCGGTTTAACCGGTTGCTTTGGTCGTCCGCGTCTCTTTGGCTCAACCCAGGGCAAAGGGGCGACCCGATACCTCAAGAGTTCGCAGATGCTCCAGACATGATCAGTCAGCCCTGCAGCCATGGCAGGAGTGCAAGGAGCTCCGAAATGGTTGGTCTTGCTCAATTCATGATGCGGAAAACAGAAATTGTAGCTGCATCCGATCAAATACATGCCGGTTTCTAGGGCGAACATCCGACGAGCGGCATGACGGGATTTGCGCGTCAAGCTGGCCAGTCGTTCGCGGAACGTTCCATTCAAGCGCTCGATAAAAGCGGTGTTCAGAACGCTGCCACCATGGGAGAGCAGAAGCAGTTTCTCTGCTTGGGCCATCACCCCATGGGCCATCTGGCGCGTGATCTCGACCACCCGCTTTTTCTGGGTCCGCTTGATCACGGTGCCAATGTGCAACTGCGGCCAGATCTGCAAACACGCACGTCCGACTCCGCTATGCTGCTTGACCTTTTCGCGGAAGGCCCGACGAATACTGTTGGGATAGGCACTCCAACCGTCTGTCAAAACCAGCAGCGGGAGCATCGCTTGAGCCGATCGGCGAACCTGGAACATCAAGCGGTCGGCCAGACTGCGATCACGCGAGAGCTGGACCACCCCACCCAGAAACATCCGCGTCGAGACCATCATGGCCAGTCCCATCCACGCCATCATTTTGCACCCTTTCACCCGAATTTCATCGGCTTGAACATGCATCAGGTCCAGTTGCCCTTGCTCGACGATGGCTTGGTGCACGTTTTGGCAGTGCGCTCCCGCTCGATCTCGCCAATCAGCCACCGTACGCTCATCCAAACTGAAGGCATGGACAATCGCTTGAACAGGACACCCATAAGTCAAAAGCGTCACCACGATCACAATCAGATCCACTGGTTTGCGCAACCCCTCAAACATGGTTCCTCGACGGGCGCTGAACGTCCTTTTGCAGACTTTACAGCGATAGCGTTGTCGCTTGCTCTCATGGATGACAATGGTGCCCTGGTCTTGTTGGCCTCTTGCAGAACACGCCAGATTCGGGCAAAATGGTTTCGGCGCGTCCCTCGGCTCTATGTTTGTTTGCATAAACGACAGTATGCCAATGGACGCTTGTTTTTTCAAGCCCCCCTGCTCTTTCCACCGGTTAGTGGAGTCCTACCGGCCTGGTTAAAGGGCATACAAGACCAGTACAGCAAGTACCAGAAGAGGATCGGCAAGAAACACCATCCTCGGAGGACTATTCCTCTGCAGGTGCCCAGAAAAGGAGGACCAGGAGTTTTGTCTTAGCTGCCCTCTGCTTTCAGGCCAGCATCAACCAGGGCTCGTGCCAGGAGGAGTGGGACATCGAGCTGGGCAACCAGCCTTTCAAGGGCTGCCAGGTGAACAGTGGATCCCTGGACTTTGAGCAGGCCGAGTAGGCCATACCAGACATCGTCGGCCCGTTCACCGCTGCTCTTGAACTGCTCGAGGAGCAGCACGGCTACATCCTCTGGCGAGAGCACCCTGACGGGGTGGCTCCCCTCAGCCAGCACGAGCGGGTGTGCTCGGCCTAACATTTCCTGATCGAACGCTCGCGCGCCCGGCAGGGATACGACGACTTTGAGCAGGGACTCCAGGTGAATGAGGGTGAAAAACGTTCCCTGTTGGAGAGCCGCTTGCACTTCGTGCTGGCGGAAGAAGTACTTCGACACCAGCTGCTGGCGGAGAGGGATACTCTGGCGGGGTCCCAAAGCTGCAACGACGTCGAGTTGTAGCGTTGCGCGCTGCATACCGTAGAGTGAACTCGCCAGCGAACCACCGAGGGCGCAGGGAACACCCAGGCTATCCAGAGCCTCGAAGAGCGGGGCGAGCGTCGCCAGGAAGTCAGGAATACCGCTGGGATGCACATCACGCTCCTGCAACGCGGCGCGCAACTCGTCAATCAGGTTTTTACCGTAGTGCCTTTCAAAATAGAGCAGGAGGGCCTCTTGCTCGTCAGCTTGTGGGTAGAGCTGCTGTACATTGATTCTGCCGCCCTCGATCATCGCGTGGCTCCAAGATTGAACAAAGCTGAAACGCCTGGTAAAGGATGCCCTGCGTATCATGTCAATGAGCACGCGTTCGGCGTCGGGACTTGTGTCAATGGATTGTGTTTTCATCAGGTGATCCGCGTTTCTCCGATTGGTCCGCCCATTGAGAGTGTACCGAATACCGGGAGGTAAGTCAAGTGTAAGCAAATGCGAAGGAGTGGTCTGGAGCAAGCTATCTCCCCGCGCGTAAAGTGCAATGGTTGTCAACGCCACCAGCACGCCAGCGCTTACTTTTCCGTCTATTTCTGCTCGTGCCCATGACCTTTCCACCGCCTGGAATCGCCCTGCACGGTACCACAGGTCCTTGTACTGCGAGGAAAAAGCTCTACGAACCGTCTCTCTATCATATGGGCGGTATCTGTCTTACACTCCTGAGATTCTCGGACAAGCGAGGTTAAAGAATATGGATCTCCTTTTGAAAAGACGTCTGGTTGCCCTGCTTCTGCTCAGTAGCTGCCTTTTTGGTGGTTGCGGACCGGGGGCGCAGCCCGCAAACCGGATCGATGGACCTTCTCTGAATGTCGTACTTATGCTTACGATGCATGGGCTGATGGCCCTGAACCGTCAAGACGGCAAGCAGCGCTGGGCTTTTCGACCGCCGGGATGGCAGAGTCCACAGGAATCAGGTACCGGGCCGCTCCTTATCGTTGACGGGGTGGTGTACTGGAAAGCGGATCGCCTCTATGGCATCCGTGCAGAAGACGGAAAACAGCTCTGGAGCACTGCTCTTGATGCCATGGGGCCATCGATATTTATCAGCGCAGCGAGCGACCTGGTCTATACGACCATCTCCTCGACGGTTTACGCATTTGACGAGCAGAACGGCAGGCTGGTCTGATAGAAGGAGACAGGCATTGGCGAGTCGGCAGGTTTGGTGCAATTGCTCCTTGCGGTTAGTGGAACGAGACTATACGTCTGGGGGCCGCAGGCGCTTCTCGCGTTGGATGCCGGGACAGGGGCAACCCGGTGGGAATACAGGCAAAGCAACGCATGCGGCCAGATCACCATTGTGAGGCCTCACAATGGTGATCTGGTCCAGGTAGGAGGAGGAACGCAAGCAGCAAACAGCATCCTCGGATTGCAGGCCAGCGATGGGCAACAACGCTGGCAGATAGCAGTCCCCAATACAGCACTTCTTCGATTGGGGCAGGACCGTTTCTACACGATTGCGGCTGAAAACTCCACGGGAAAAACCTCCCCGGTACCTACCACCATCAGTGCCTATAGCTTCAACAACGGGCAGAGACAATGGACGATCCAGGATCGAGCCGCCTCTTCCGAGTTTGCGGATGAGATCTTCTACCAGGTGCGAGGAGCCACTTTGGGAGAGATTGTGGCCCGAAGCGGAACCGATGGGCATCTCCTCTGGAGCGCCCAGAGCGATCACTCCTACACGTCATTGACCATCGATAATGGAACGATCTACGCCCTGACGCAAAAGGGAGAAGTGGTAGCTCTGTCGGCGCGCGATGGAACACGGCGCTGGATCTACGCCAGTGGCGATGCGCAGGTGGCTCTGAGCGTTCAGGCGCATCTTCCCTACCTGCGGGGCTTCGTTGTTGGTCAGGGGAGAGCAGGCAAATTGGCCGGGACATTGATGGCGCTTGATCCAGATGGCAAGGGTCCCTTGTGGCAGGTACCTGTTGGAGACGAGGCATTCGGACCATTTGGCACCAGTAGCTTAGAGGCGGTCATTACAGTGTTTGAAACTGGCCCTTGTCCATAGAGAGAAACTCACCCAGTCTGCTGGTCTCAGGTTCTCCTGGTTGGGGTAGCAATGTGTATGACCGTAAAACCTTGACCTGTTCATCCATGTTGTATGATGCTCTAATCACGTCGACATCCGGCTAAACCTTGTGTCGAAGGATCGCTGTGTTTGCACACAACGATCCTTCGACACAAGGTCAAGGAAAATGTTTCCCTCTAAAAAACCGTCCAAGTGTTTTCTCCACCTGGACTCTAAAAAAGTTCGGTGAGTCACAGGTATCCTTTTCTACTAACTTTTCCCTATGTGTCAGTCGGCTGGTGCAGAAAACCACTGGCTCTACGAAGCTTTTCCCGGAGGCTCTTGCTTCTTATTCCGGGTAGTATTGATCATCGTACTTCCTTATAAAATCGTCTATGGCTGTGTCTACCTGCACACGGAATGTCAGGTACCTGCCCAGAGCGAGGATGACCCTACTTACGGCATCAGCATGAAGCATACAGCGTTCTTCGAACGGATCAGCCAGCAATTCTTCATCGTCGTCACTGCCACTTCCAACAACATACACCTGATCACCCCCGATATCGGCATCGGCTATACGTTCCTGGAAGCAGCAAAGCGTTACGAATGTTTCCAGTTCACCTGGTCGGAATTGTTCAGTCAATAAATTTCTAACAAACGTTTCAAACGGTCCAATACGCACATCTTCCCCGTCCTCACCAAGCTCATCAGTATATGTGGCCAAAGAGACAAGGAAATCTCCCATGTCTGCTATGCTAATATAGTCTCCGCCTGATAACGCATGTATATGGCCTTTGCGATCAAAGAAGACTCCGCCTGGAGGAACTTCAATCTTATGTTCGGCCGTCTCTTCCGCGAAGTTGTGAAAGAATTCTTCGTACTCCTCAGGGGATAACGCAAACAGCATTGCTTCAAGCTGTTCGTAGGAAGCGTTTGGTGTCTGCTCAACCATATCTCTCTCCTTGCATCATGGAACAGATGAACTATATCAACGTTTATCATTATACACACAAAGAAAACAAAGAGAAAGAATGCGCATTGTGCTCAACTGCTGTAGACCTAACAAAAGGTGTAGTTGAACAGAAACGTACGTTTCGGATTTTCAGCTCTTGAAAACGCCTCTAGACGAGCATGCAGAGAAGAAGTATACTCTCCACGGACAAGAGAAGCAGTAAAAGAGGAGGGCACGAGGGGTGGGAAGTTACCGCTCGCGGAGTATCTACCAGCTTCACATTCAACTTGAGGAGATCGAGCCAGCGATCTGGCGGCGCATTATCGTTCCTGGCAAGATCTCCCTGGCACGTCTCCATCGGCTTCTACAGCTAGCGATGGGGTGGGAGAACTACCATTTACACCTGTTTACGATTGGCGGGATGCAATATGGTGAGCCAGATCCTGAGTATGCCGACGAGGGCATCCAGATCAAGCATGATCGCTATGCGTCAGTGCGCGATGTGCTTCGTACCGAAGGAATGCGTTTTCGCTACGACTACGACTTTGGCGACAATTGGCGTCACGACGTGCTGGTAGAGCGCATACAACTCCTTGATGCGGAAGACTGGGTTGCACCACGGTGTCTCGACGGCAGGCGGGCTTGCCCTCCAGAAGACTGCGGCGGCGTCTCGGGGTATTACGAGTTGCTGGAGGCCCTGCGCGATCCTCACCACGACGATCATGAGCGCTTGCGTACCTGGGCAGGCGTTCACTTCGATCCCGAACTCTTCTCTGTGCAGCAGCTCAATTCGGCCTTTGCTGTGGAGTAAGTATGCGTTTCCGCTCTGTTGCACTCCACATGCCTACCACCGTCAGGATGTGCTACGCTTCCCCAAGCTTGCTCAGCGTGTGCGTCGGCGTTTCTCTTTTGACTTTTTCCTTCCTGGCTTCTCTAGGCGTGGAAATGCATCCCGTTGTATCTTTGGAGTGCCCAGCCCGAGCGGGCTCAGCAGGTCCAACAACACTTCCATGCGAGCGTCACTGAGCCCGCTGATTAACAGGGCGTCCTCTTGCAGTTCGAGGTCTCCGAAGCACACCGTTGCATAGGGAGGAGTATCAAACGCCGGGTCTCCCCAATAGGGCCAGAACGCCCGCTGCGGCGTATCCTGGACGCAATAGAGCCGCTCATCATCCTGCAAGAATGCGTACACCACATCGGCGGGATAGTCGTGAAGCGAGCTGATTGCGGATGTACCAGGCTGTAGCCCTGCATGCCTGGATTTGGGCAAACTGGTCGCCAATATGGCAGGAGTTGGCAACAGGTGCCAAAGGAGTTGCCACTGCCGCAGGGGCAGAGATCATCGGCATCGGTCGGCAGAGAGCTCAAGATGGAGAGCTTCTCTCCTGGCTGCTCTGGATTGGGATCTCCTGATCGTGGTCGCAATACGCCGTGACGACAATAACACCTCCACTCGGATCGAGGGAGTGCAGGTCAGAGCCCGCTAACGCATCGAACATGTCCATCAGTGCTTCTCCTCTAACGATTGGCAAACCACACAGCATATTCCTCCACCAGCTGCCGCGTCTCGGTATCCGCCTCCGTGGCCTTTAGATCGCACAAGGGGAGTTCATTGACTCCATGTGTATGCTTCACTGCCACGATGGTGCCATAGGTGTGCTGGCTACATCAGATATCCGTTCAAGAAAAAGGCCCACTGAGAACGATTATCCGAGCGTGCTTACAAGGAAGCATGAGACACGCCTACAATCAGAAAGTATTGCTCTGTTTTCAAACGCTGTTCACTTATGGTAGTGGCAAAGGAGAAGCTTCTTCTGCGTTTTGTGTTCTTCATCACATGAAGCAAGCAGTCAGTACAGGTAGTCCTCCTTGAGACGGAAAAGGCTTCTTTGGGAGGTGGCAGAGCAGCCTCTCTCGATGGCAGGAGCATCCCCTTATTCCAAATTCATCTGGCCATCTATTCCACAAATATTTGGGTTGACCGTACTTATTCCCATAAATATTCGGGTTAGCCATACAGTATTTCCGATACATTGGATTGGGCATTTGCTCCATTCGGCTTGTGTTATTATTACGTACCGAGCCGCAGGCCTATCAGGATAGGTTCAAATTGTCTATAGAACGAGAGTTAATACAGCCTCTTTTGAGAACAGATGTGCCAAGTAGCCAACACAATGACCGTTTTGTGGTTCATCCGTTGGAATGAGTAAGTGTAATGCAGCTAATAGACATTACTGGAAATAGAACCGGAGCGAAGATTTGACGAGAATCTGTCCTCGATGTGATGCTGAATTTCCCTTACGTGGCAACGGGCGCGGACAATCGTACTGCCCAGACTGTCACAATGCCTATCGCAGGGAGCGGTATGCGTTGTTCTACAAGCTCTCTCCTGAAGAGAAGCGGAGCCGCAACTAATTGAGAGACGAGCCGCAACGCATTGAAGCCTTGCTGGCGTATAGGCTCCGTTGGAAGTAAGCACGATTAGTCGCAATAGAAAATGGACGGAACAAAGGCCCATGGAACGACGGCAAAAGGACATCGTGATGCTGAACGACATCCTTGACTACCTCAACAATTACGAAGCCCGATCGCGATCTCATCATCCGCTTTCGCGGACGCTCGCAGGAGCAGCTGCTGGACCTGGATAGCTCGCCGGTCGCTGTGGCTGCCGTTGCGCGAGAGTGGCTGAAGGGCAATGAGCCGATAGAGCCGAGTGTCCTACCTCCGAAGACGAGCCAGGTCCTCTATGCCTATCTCAGCGATGAGCGGGTGTATGGCAATCGCCTTTTGACCATGCCGAGCGATTCGCCGATCTGGTTGTCATTCAGCAACCGCAATTTCAGCCAGGCCATCGGGCCGCGCACGATCGGCAACATGTGTGAGCGCTACCTGGGAACGGGCAAGGTGCATACGACGCGCCATACGGCTGCTGTCAATCTGTCGCACCAAAAAAGGGTGAAAGGACTACGAATACATGGCAGAAGCTCCTGAAACCATCGACATTTTCTCAGCCAGGCCGGGGGATATCGTTATCTATGGCGGGTACAGCAGTTCAGAAGCCCTACGTGATGCATGCTTTGTGGGGATATACCAGGGCTTCGAATATTGGACACCGGATGAGCGACCACGAGAAAGGGCGAACGAACATGGACAAACACCAATTGGCCCAGGAACTCCGCCAACGGCAATATGCCCGCGGCCTGGTCGAAAAGAAGTACATCGATGCGCTCTCTGACAATGACATCATCGAGAGCTACATCACCTGTTCGGGGTGTGGCGCGAAGTTCGTCCCGCTCGACGATCTTGATCTGATGATCAAACGGGCCAGGTCAGCCGAGCAGTTCATCGCGGCTATCGCCCCACACACGCATTGAAGAGTGGGCTGAGACGGCCATCCCAGCCCACAGAAAGAAAGGACGCACCCAGCGTATGGCACATACCCCACACGATCCTGAGAGGGTCATCGAAAAGGCCTTTCTTGTGCGGTTTTTCGCCGATGGTGGATTCCGCGTCGAGGGCCCGTTTCCGCCCATGCAAGTGCAGCGCCTTATCGATACCAACGAATGCCAGGCGTGGTTACGGGACCCTGCACTCGTTGCCATCTGGGGGAGCGAGCCCGTCGCCAATGTTGGCGAGCTGTTCACGCTCGCGCCAGAGATCAACGAGATCGCGTCTCGCCTCGCACACAGGCGTTATCAGCCGCTGAAAGCGAACCACTATCGTGCGCAACATGCCCGCCACTGGCAGGACGAGCAAGGACAAACCCCATGAAAGGACATCGTATGCATAAGAAACGACTCTCTCCCCCAGAGCGTCACGCCATTGAAGCAGCGCTGAAAGGCGAGCCGTTCCCTGGCCTGGTGTACCGGCGTGGTGAGTTCTCTATCGCAGGGAACATGCTGGTTCTGCCAGGCATTGGGCGCATCCCTATCCCTGGCGATGTCCCGCCGAAAGGCAAGATCGTGTCGGTCACGCTCCAGGAAGACGGAGATGGTTGGACAGCCACGGTCGAGGTCGAGGAAGATGGCGAATGAGGGTTCTGTTGCAAAAATCACGATGGAACCGCAACGAGCGTGAGGGAATACTTGTTGTTCAGTTTAGGCGGCCACGCTAAACACACTGGCGGTGAACGTGATTTGCCCCTGGATAGTGTCCCTTGCGAATCATGTGCATGGCTTCATAGCCTTAGAGCGTTCGCCACGCGGTTTCCAACGCAAAGAAGCCTGGCCCTGGTTTAACCAGCCGCTTGATGAAGCAATGATCCTGTTCCTCAATGGTGTTGAGATATTTCACTTGACGCAGTTCACAGGCTTCTGGAATGGTCCTTCTGCCTTCAGTTCCTTGAGTGCTTTAGGATAGGCCGCGTTTTTGTCGACCGTGACCACCCGAGGCACAACGGTGTGAGAGGCTTGAAGGGTTTGTGAGAAAAAGCGCCTGGCCGCTTGGGCATCGCGGCTGGCACTCAGGAAGAACTCGAGCGTGTTGCCTGCTGAATCCACCGCACGATAGAGATACGTCCACTCGCCTTTGACCTTGACATACGTCTCGTCGACCCGCCAGGAGTCCGTGGTGGCTTTCAGATGGGATCTGCACAGTCACCCGGCCGCGATCACCCGGAGAGCGCTTGAAGGGCTGCGGCATCTCGTCCCCCCACCCATACTCGGCCAACCGTATGAGGACTCCGTTAGCCCGTCGATGCACAAGACACTCCATTACTGAGAAGGATCTACCTGGGCGGGCGCTTGTACGCATCTCACACGAGGGGAGCGCGCAGCGCCAGCGATAGCTGAGGGCGTTTGCTGAATGTTCGTGAGTTTATCGTGAAAGTTCGTGAGGTGTGGAAGAGGTTCACCTGCTATCATTGCTTGAGAAAAGAGCTCGAGCACGACGCGTTCGTCCCGGAAAGGGGGCGAACGCGCAGAATCAGGAGTAAGCGACGGAGATAGCACATTACCTACCCACCTGCAGCACAAAGCCAACACTGGGAAGCGTACTTTCGATATTCGACTCGTTCGCGAGGAATGTACTGGTAAAGACAGGCAATCGTTTCCCCGGTCGAAAGGAAGGGACCTCATGCGAATGATTACCGACACGATGTACTACGGAAACTACAAATTCGACGTGGAACTCGACACGGGCTCCGAGACCGGAGCCAACCAGCTGACTATCTGGGTTGCAGAGAAGTTGAATATCGATACTGTTCCTCTCAAACAGTTTGGGGTGGCCCAATTGCTGAGCGCATTGATCGAGCCTGAGCGAACGCGCCTGCACGCCAGGCTCGAAGAAGAGAAACTTGCCTGCCAGCGGTCGTTCGAGCTGGAGATCGCGAGCCTGCAACTCCCTTACACAGTACCGGGGGAGAAGCAAGGGCAGAAGGTCCCAGAGAAGGTGAAGCGGAAGGCGCGCAAACTACGTGAGCAGATGAAAGCGGCGAGGCCTCGGCTTGAGGTAGAGTTTGCGCGGCGCGAGCTGTGGCCCCTGGACAGGCAGTGGTTCGACCGCGATACGCTCCAGGCCCAGAGCCGTGTCTATGGCGAAGTGCTCTTCCTACGAAATTTCTACTTCGAAGAGGCAAACGACCCGCACATCCGCAACTTCTGCCGCAAGTTTGCCCTGGATGAAGGGTATCGACAGCAGGTACTCGCAGGGGAAACGCGCTGGGCTAAGCGCAACGCACTCTTCGTGCGGAATCTGTTCGCTCAGGTCGGTGAAGACACACTGCTCTCGAACGAGCGGGACTACGACCGCAAGGCGCGCGAGTTCTTTCGCTGGGTCGACACATATGTCGAAGAGATTCTGGCTCTGCCCGACTATCAATGCCTCCAGCAGGAGGACTCCACCTTTCAGCCGAGCGCGGGCGAACTCGATCCCCTCATTCGACAAGCCGTCGAGGCGCTCAACCGTATACCGGGCGTGACCACTCAGTTTTCGTGCCAGGGCGTCTCGGGAAAGGTGCGATTTCAGGGACGTGAGCTCCTGGTCGTTTCGCCGCACGAGGAGTATGCCTATGTGTCGTTTTCCGAACTGCAGTGGCCAGCCAAGGATGCGATCTGCGCACTTCTGCCCTTGTTCCCAAGCATCACAATCGCCCGCATCCCCTACAACTTCGCCTTGAGATCCGTACTGCGCTCAACGGGCGATAATCTCCGCTTTCGCACGGAACTGGTCGAGCTGGCAGAGCGCGTGCTGGCCAGTGTGGATGGCGTTGGGAGTATCCGCCCAGGCGAAAGCGGACTCTCTGCGCAGGCAAACGCCGCTCAAGCGGTAGAATCGCTAGGGGGGTCGGCACCTGGCGGCATTCCTTCGTCCAGACTCAAATGGCTTTGCCAACCAGCACAAATTGAGCGGACCCTGCACCTTCTCTTCTACCTCAATCACTGGGCCAAAGCAAGGGAACAGCTACTGTATGCCGACCGCCAGGGGCTGTATAAGGTGAAAGCAGCAGTAGTAGAGCAGGCGGTCGCGGCCGAACTCATCAACCCGGCCGCCTATATCGATGGGTCTGCGGCCTTTGCACACGATTACTCCTTCGATCTCGCTGCAGACATGGCAGCCGAGGTGTTTCTCGACAGGCTTGCGATGCTCGTCGAGGAAGACGAGTACCTCCCGGCGGATGCGGACGAAATCGATTCCACCGTCCTCAGTCTCTTTGCACGCATCACTGGTCACGAACCAACGTCACGCACCGATATCGAAACGCTTAACGTGGAGCGGATCAAGGCGTTTCTTCTCGAGCGCCTCGAGACGCTTGTGGGACAGGCAGGGTCTACTTGCCAACCCATTTCAGGCAGCAGTCTCGCCGAACTCTGCATCGAGCCGATCGACCTGCTCAATATACATTGGAGCCGCAACCGTCCCTCACCACGTTGGGATGAACTGGATGAAGGCGAGGCGATCCAGCTCGATCCGGAGGGGTTGAGCCTGATCGCGTTTGAGTATGACAGCTCCACCGCGCACTACGTCTTCCACCTGCCCTTTCGCGTGGCGGAGCGATTTTTGCCGGAGCAGCAGGTACGCGAATTAAGAAATCGGCCAGGGGACAGCCGGGAGTGCGGAGTATTCTTTGGGCGAATCATCACGGAAACAGAGAGCCAGGAGCACCCGGTTGAAGAAATCCTGCGCGAGCTGGAAGCAGACGTCGCGGCCGTTTGCCCTCATAAACTCATAGATAAGCGAGAATATGTATCTCAACTGGCGAGCAGTTACTCCTACTGGGAGGGCGACGAAGAGTATGATGACGAAGATGAGGACTGGGGTGATGAAGATTGGGAGGTATTTCCTCCCCGACCCAGAAAACACAAGCACACAGGAGAGCGAGCGCCAGGTATATGCCCCCTGTGTGGAAGCGCTGTTGACCCTGACAGCGCTCTGCGCGTCGAACACTGGCGACAAAATCATCCTGACCAGGACCTGATGGTAAGTTCTGCCGCGTGGGTGCTGGGGAAAAGCTAGACTGAGCTAAAGTCTCCCACTTCTGCTATCCCCCCCGGACTACCGGGGGCCATCTTCGGAGCAGGGCGAAAACGGCGCGAGGTTCTGGAGGCTGGAGACACTGGAAACTGCGGTCAGACAGGGCCAGGAATGTCTCAGCGAAAGCTAGGAGCTTGCAATTTATTAACACAGGTGGGCTTACACACGCGAGGATTTGATAAGACCAACCTCAATGATGAGCGTGTCGTAGACCGTCGGCGAGAAATCCCTTAATTCACCCGATGAGTAAGGAGAAGCAGATGATGGACGCAATCGATGTGTATCTTGACACCATTTTGACCCCACAGCTCGAGCACATGGGAGTGCAGTCATTTCCGGGTGCCATAGAGGCCGTTGTCACGGATATTCGCCGCCGATTGCAGTCGGTGCTTGCTCGCTGGCATGATATGGAAGTGCGGAACACTCTTCTGCTGCTCGGACGCGAGGAGGGAGCGTTTTATGAGCCGCGGTCTGCTCCTTTGGAGATCCGCGCGTTCGTTGTCATCACGGTTCGCAACAGCTTGCTCGAAGATCTGGGCATTCCGGGCGCCTCCCTTATCCCTGACGATGTCACAGCGTCAGAGAAGCCGATGCAAGAGGCGAATGTTCAGCCGATCACGGAGGCGGCTATCAGATACTGGCAAACCATTGATTTACAAGGTCTTCAGGTTCCGCCGCCCGCTGCAGAAAACGATCCCTTTAGACATCTCCGTAAGGACACTCCTCATACCTGGCATGTCCTCTCTTGCCTGGCAAATGCGCGAGAGCGTATGATCACCTATGTGCCTTGCCAGGCACCTCACCCCTTTCTGCCCAAGGCAACGGTTGACCATGATCCGGAAGAACGCAGCGTAGTACTCAGCGGAATTACTCCAGAGTTTGACACCTTGATGGTCTCCTCGCTTCGAGCCATTCGCAACGGGAAGTTGCAGTATCTGTACAGCAACTCCTGGAAATGGTTGACTCGCCATCCAGGCAAACTCTACCGTGCTCTTGATTTTGCGCTGGCGCATGGAGGAACCGTTGTCACTCAGAACTACCTACTGACAGCAACGATGGCTTGCAGACGTCGGGGCTTTGTACGTCCAGCACACACTGTGGATGAGTTTTACGCGAAATTCCACGATGCTCGCCTTCTTGATGGGCTGGAACTGGCCCATCAGAGCGTGCTGGCATATCTGTCAGAAGAGCTGGGCAACTGGTAATCCGCCAGGATGGGACGCTCGAACGCTGGAAGCATTTTGGTCGCTCAACGGCAAACAATCTATGGTATAATGAAGTCAAGAGGATGATATGCCGCGAAAGATACGGCAGCTCAAGGCAGATTTGCGAAAGGCAGGAGCCTACGTGGTCTCACAAGAGGGAAGCCATACCAAATGGAAACACCCGCTTGTGCCAATAAGCACGCTTATTCTCTCCGGTCATGATGGCGACGATGCCAAACCCTATCAGGAAAGGGCTGTGCGTGATTTGCTACGAGAGATTGCGGAAGCGAGACGGAGTGCCGAGCTATGAGTGAACACCATCTGCACTACTCTATGCTCATCGAGTGGTCAGAAGAAGATCATGCCTATCTGGTGACCTTACCGGAATGGGCAGACCGTGTCATGATGCCAGCAACACACGGTAGTACCTACGGAGAAGCAGTCCACCATGGACAAGAGGTGCTTGACATGCTTGTGAGCAGTGCCTTACGAGAGGGAGAACCACTTCCCCAACCCAAAACGCATGTAGCAGCGTAGATCCTCTACCCTGCACCTATCGGGCCATTGGTCAAGCATGGGCCAATCCGCTGCGATCAGATCCCATAAGCTTGCGATGGCACACGTAACCTTGTGCAGATCGTTCACTCCATGAAGCAAGCAGCCAGTGCAGGCAGTCCTCTTTGAAACGGAAAAGCCTTCTTGGGGAGGTGGCAGAGCAACCTCTCTCAATGGCGGGAGCATCCCCTTGTGTTATGGCCAGATATTTGTGACAATCTGGGCCAAATTTTATTGATAATCGGCCAATTATCTGTGAAAACCTACACATATGTCCCCTTACACATCCAAATTCGCACTCTTAGCATGACTCTCAATAAACCTCCTCCTGGGCCCAACCTCGTCCCCCATCAGCATATTGAAAGTCTTGTCAGCCTCGATAGCCTCCTCGATATTCACCTTCAGAATCGTCCTCTTCTCCGGATCCATCGTCGTCTCCCACAGCGTCTCCGGGTTCATCTCACCTAGACCCTTATACCTTCCCACCTCCGGCTCCTTGCCATTGTGCTCGGCCTTGTAAGCGTCAACCAGAGCGTCGCGCTCCTCATCAGTATAGACAAACTGCACCTGTTTCCCCTTGCGAATATGGAAGAGCGGCGGCTGCGCAATATACAGGTGCCCACCCGTAATCAACTGCTCCATGTGACGGTAGAAAAAAGTCAGCAACAGAGTGCGAATATGGGCACCATCAACATCGGCATCGCACATAATCACAATGCGACCATAGCGCAACCTTGCCATGTTGAACTGCTCGCCAATCCCCACACCGATCGCCGTAATGATATTTTTGATCTCCTGGTTTTCCAGCATCTTGTCGAGGCGCGCACGCTCCACATTCAAGATCTTACCGCGCAGCGGCAGGATAGCCTGGAAGTGGCGGTCGCGTCCCTGCTTGGCGGAGCCACCCGCCGAATCACCCTCGACCAGGTACAATTCGCAGCGGTCAGCGTGTTTCTCAGAACAGTCGGCAAGTTTGCCCGGCAGCGTCGTGTCCAAAGCGTTCTTGCGTTGAATCAGCTCGCGTGCAGCCCGCGCCGCCTCACGGGCTCGCGCGGAGGTCAGACACTTCTCGATGATGAATTTGGCCTCGCTCGGCGTCTCTTCCAGGTACTTGGTGAGCATATCCGCCGTCACCACCTCAACGATAGGGCGGACCTCCGCGTTGTTCAACTTGGCCTTTGTCTGCGCCTCAAATTGTGGATTGGGCAGTTTAACGCTAAGCACAGCCGTCAAACCCTGGCGCACATCGTCACCCGTGAGGTTGCTATCCTTCTCCTTGAGGAAATTCATCTTGCGCGCGTAGTCGTTAAGCGAACGCGTGAGCGCGCTTCGGAAGCCAGTAATATGCATACCGCCATCAACGGTGTTGATGCCGTTGGCGAAGGAAAATTCTGTAGTGGTCCAGCTATCGTTGTATTGTACCGCCAGCTCGACCTTCACATTATCGATCTCGCGAGTGGTGCTGACCGGGCGAGACTGGAGACGGCCGCGGTTCTTATTCAGGTAGCGCACAAAGGAGACCAGCCCACCTTCAAAGTAAAAGGTCGCTTCGCGATCGCTGCGTTCGTCATAGAGCGCGATTGTCAGGCCGCGATTGAGATAGGCCATCTCGCGAAAACGCTGCGCCAGCACTTCAAAACTGTAGTCGCGCGACTCCATCACCGTCAGGTCAGGTAAGAAGGAGGTGATGGTACCTGTATCATCATCTTCAACGGGGTCCACTTCCAAAAGAGGCGTGACAGCTATACCCCGTTCGTAGCGCTGGCGATAGAGGATGCCGTCGCGTTTAACATCGACCTGGCACCAATCGGAGAGCGCGTTGACAACGGAAACGCCTACGCCGTGCAGCCCGCTGCTGATCTGGTAGCCGCCGCCGCCAAATTTTCCTCCTGCGTGCAAGATGGTCATGACCACTTCAAGCGTGGAGAGGCCGGGACGCTGGTGATGCTCCTCGACAGGGATACCGCGCCCATTATCTTCAATAGTCACCGAGCTGTCGGCATGGATGGTGACAACGATGGTGTCGGCAAAACCGGCCATCACTTCGTCTATGCTGTTATCGACAACTTCATAGATCAGGTGGTGTAGGCCACGCTGGTCGGTTGCACCAATATACATCCCGGGACGCACCCGTACAGCTTCTAAACCTTCGAGAATCTGGATATTTTGTTCACTGTAACCATTTTCGCCGCCGTTCCCGTTCCCATTCATCTTCCCACTGCCATTTCTGGTTGCGCTATCGTTAATTAGAGCGTGATGATCATCGGATTGTTCTGTCATAATTGATTCTCTCGTTTTTGCCATAGAGCCTGCACCTTTTGCGAGATCATGTGAAGCGAAGCTTCGGTGATTGTTGTGTAATCAAAGAGGAACGTCCTCCCATAAGCGTAGATTGAAGACGCCTCGTAAGGCAAGAACAAACCCCGCCACTACTATACACGGCCCTCATAGGCCAATTCGTCGCGTATAGCAGGGGTAGAGCTTGCACTTGCCCTGGCCGATGTGGAGGACTGTGCTGCCAACCTGAGACTCCCCTGGCTAAAGCCGAGGGGGTTCTGCTGTCATTCCAACTCTCACTACCCTGCGGTAGAGCCTCATTGGAGACCAACAGAATTTCGAGCCGACGAACTCTGGCGTGGAGGATATCCGCGCTTCCGAGCAGAATGCTCTTCTTTCGTTCGTTGCTCCTCTTGCTTCCGACTCACGCCCATCTCCAGGCGCTGTCCCGCGAACGGAACGAAGCAAGAGAAGAAGGAAGGTGCGCCTGCGCCGTCAGACGAGCAATCGTCTGACGGTCTTACGGCTCCTCTCCAAGGATATTCTTTTTGTGCCAAGGAGAAACGGAAGTTCCACCTGCGGGTACAGGCTTTTCATCCCCTGCTTGGAAAGGCAGGGGCTTGCAAGCCTGTTCTCCCTGTAACCTTAGATATTCAATCCTCATCCAACCAAAGGGCTGAATGCCATCGTTTAACAAATTATTCTTTTATCAAATAGAAAATACGGCAAAATCGCCGCATTTTCCGACGCTTCATTATACCACATAATAGGCCATAAAGAAAATTCAGAAGCCCACTTGTACAAGCTTTTTGAGGTAGCCCCAACAGAAGAAGATGAGGTTCATGTGTGGTTTCAAACCACACATGAACCTCATCTTCTTCTCTTAATACCTTGGCCCGCTCATAGGGACACCAGGACCACTGGGAGGCATTCCTTGCATTGGCACGCCCGGCATAGCAGGCATACCCGCCATCCCTGGCATACTCTGTATTGGCGCGCCAGTCAGGTTAGTGGCACAATAGGGGCAGAAGGTCCAACGCAACTCCAGCAGGCGCTCGCACTTAGGGCACGGCCGCTTCAGCTTTTGGCCGCAAGAAGGGCATACCTGAAAATCTGACTCGACACGCGCGTGGCAATTGTTACAGGTCTGGCGTTCAGTCATCTCCGCCAGCAGTGATTCTTCCTCTAACTGGCGCTCATAGATCTCTGCCAGCGTCTGCCGCGGACGCAAAATCATATAAATGAACAGACCACCAATGAAGAAGACCGTCACCAGCAGCGTCGCCAATACCTGCGATAAGAAGTCTTGTGTTCGCGACCGTATATCGCGGAAGGTCCAGATAATCAGGCTGAGCCAGAAAATAACGATAAAGGTAACGAGGAAGCCAATGAAGATTCCCAGGTAGCCTGTTATGGTAGACAGAGTAGAACTGCCTGAAGTGGCTGTCGCTGTGGGACTGGGAGCGGCCGTGGGTGTTGCCGCCGGCCCCGTGGTAAATATAGTAGTCAGAACATGCGTCATAAGTGTATGTGTCATCGCAGGACTAAAGCCCCTTTCAGGATATACATAGTTTAGTGTCTTCAATTAAGACGTACACAATAAGAAAACGGCAACAAGATAGGACTATTGTGACTTCAATTATTGTGAATAAGAGGCAACTGCCCAACCAGGACACCGCAAGGGTCGTCCCTACTATAATATACACGGCCCTCATGGGTAAATTCGTCTATAGTAGGGGCGACCCTTGCGGTCGCCCTTCCCCCGAACGTAAACCGACGTGTAGAGGCTCTCCCTCGTCACCGCTCCAGAAGAGTTGCTCTTGTTCCTCCTCTTGTAAGTTTGCCACAAAGGCCCGCGCTAAATCAACCCCTGGCCGTATGCTTGCCTCAACCGCGTGCGAAAAAGGATTGTACAGGCGAACAATCAGTCCTTTTCCCGTGTTGCTCCTCTTGATCGCACTCACTACGATCTCACTGGGCTCAACTTCGAGCAGCGTTGCGCATGAAGACAGGAATCCCTCCCGTGGATGCCTTCTATCGACAGGGAGTTTCCCCCAATGCTCTTCGTTACTTACATCAGAAAGAGGGACAACGGCCCGTACAGGAATATTGAAGGCCTGTGCCTCGCGCAGCACAAGAGCTCCTTCTGCCTGCCAATCCCCGCTATGTGGCACTAACGCGTAATCAAATTCCTGGTGTCCCAGGCACTGAGCCTCCGGCGTATGCTCCATTGGGCCCGCGTGACCCCGGCGCGTTGAGAGGTCTCCACGTGAAAGCCATTCTACACAGCGTAGGAGCGTGAGCGCGACCGCCATGTGCCCCGGCGCGACACCCGGCCCATCCTGGAGTATTTCGTACTCGGGTAGCCCGCGGTTGAGCACTCCTAGCCCGGTGGTCCCGTTGCTGATATCGACAAACCGTTTCTGGGGAAACGTATTGACCGGCTCCTCCGACCAATCAGCAACGTCCTCGGGCCGCTCGGCGGCGACCGGGCGCGTTCGTACTTCGAATGTGCCCTCGGCGGCGACATCCTCTACACGATACGGCACCGGAAAAACCGCCCGGAGCCTGTGATCCTTTGCCTTATTATCAAAACTGGTATGGATATCGACGCGACGAACGCCAGGAGTGAGCGATATGTCACTGACAATCTGGCAGGCGGTTGTACGCGAGCTGCGTTCCGTCCTGTCGGCGGAAACGGCGCTGGGCAATAACCAGCGCCCACTTACGCGCAATACCGCGCGCACAGGCCCCGTGCTGACAAGCTCGATCTTTGCTGGCTCAAGCGGCTCGCTGACCAGAACATCCTGCGCAGGTGGACAATAGTTGTACAGGTCGCCGGTATCACCGCCATCGACAAAACGGTTGAGGCCAGTAAAGATAGCGCCCGTCTGTTTATCGGTAATCGTCAGTGTGCCATCTTCCGCACTCGCCTCCACGCGGTACCATTCATTTTCTATACGCTGCTGCTCGCCTGAAAGTGCACTGGCCGCGGTAGTGGATGTCTCCTCTTTGATACCTCGTGGATAGACCCAGAAGGTTTTGAGTCCATAGGCCGGCACCTCGTTGGCAACAAAATCGATAGTTTCTCGCGCCTGGTCGATGGCCGATATGTTCAACATATGGATATCCTCGCGCTGCAATAGGGCGAGTATCTGCTGCTCTGCCGCCAGCAATTCATGGTCCCTGCCGGTAGCAATGCCGCGTGGCGCGATCAGCACCTCGATATTGGCCACGTTCGGCTGCTGCGTATCGATATGCACGCGTAAAATCTCGTAGGAACCCTCGGGTTTCCCCAGCATCGTTGCCGCCGTGTTTTCCGCCATGCGGATAAACTCACCGGGGGCATCGGCACCCATCAGCATCACAGCTGCCGCGGTCGTCTCTCGTGGCAGTTGTGCAGAACCAAGCTCCTGTCTCCAGCGGTTGACAGTAGTGAAGGGCACGTGCTGGCCCTGTTCGTCAATGATCACAGCCGAGCGCAGCGTACCAGCATATGAAATAACTGCCTGCACGATCTCTGTGCGTGGTCCAGGAGCAGGGTTAAATACCACAATAGGAATGGGTTTATGTTGTGTATGTGTCATCTGAATAGGAGCCCGAGTATCCACCATCTCAGCGATACCCTGCATTGCCTGAGTGATGACACTTTCCGCGATCTGCTGGCTCTGCGCAAATCGTACCGCATTTTCACGGTGTACCTGGTCGATACTGCAGCCGCAGATGCTGTCATGAGGATGATTCTGTAGCAGGTACTTCCACGCCATTCTGACTAAACCTGCAGGATATGCCGCTCCGAGCTTCCATGCCCACGCCGTCAGCGGCTCTAGCCAATGTTCCAGCAGGTGTTCCGTCGCGGCATTCTGCTGCTTGATCCACATGCGTGAGGAGAGGACCGACGGCAGCAAATGCGAAAATTGGCCGCTGCGCATCTCACCGGTCAGGACTTGCAAGTCCTCTTGTGCTCCCTCTCTCCCACCTTCTTCTTTTCTCCACTCGTGCTTCCCATTCTGTGATCGAACGGTCTCGACATATTGGGGCAGCGTACCGATCCGTACATTGATGCCATCAAAATGCTTTATGTCTCCGTTCTGCTGCACCTGTCCAAATTCAGCAAGCATTTTTTCTTGCTCTGGACTGATATGCGCCAGCAGTGGATTCGCTGCCGCAATCGCCTCTGGTAGGCCATCTTGTGGCTCCAGGTGGTCGGAGCCATTCATAAAGAGCAGCGTATCGGTGGTTGCCTTCGGCAATATCTGCGCCGTGAGCAACTTGACGCGCGAGACAAATTCATCCGGCGCAAGCGGCATCATGCGCGCATTCGAGTACCCTAACGCGTCAGCGAGGTGAATAACCAGCACGCGCGTCCCATCGGGTGCAGCCCAGAGAAATTCGCTCTTGCGCGCTTCAGCCCCTACGCCGCGCCAGAAGACAGCGTTATCTATACCAAATCCCTGCAGGATTTGCGGCAGCTGCGCGATATGGCCGAAGCAATCGGGGACATAGCCAATGCGCATCGGCTCTCCAAATTCGGTGGCCCGCTGCAACCCCACCTGCAGGTTACGAATCAGCGACTCTCCGCTGACAAGAAACTCGTCGGGCTGAATAAACCATGGGCCCACATTGATGCGCCCCGCGCGCGCATACTTTTTAAGCCGTTCTTCCTGCTCCGGTTGCACTTCCAGGTAATCATCGAGCACAATTGTCTGACCGTCGAGCATGAAATACGTGAAATTGCTATCGCGGTCCAGGATATCGAGCAGCTTATCGATCGTATGGACAAGCCGTGCGCGAAACTGCTGGAAGGTCAAATACCATTCACGATCCCAGTGTGTATGTGGAACAAGAATAATGTTGAGTTGCTCGGCCATGATACTCCTTGGTAGAGGGGAAAACCCTGATGGACACAACGAACTTTACTAATGATTACGTTGTTAAAGTTGCATTATTATACCCTAAGAGGATGAAAAGGGGCAACTCCGCTCACCTACGTTTATAAGCGTTCGTAGAGAAGCACACGTATCACGCCACCTGGCCGCTGTCCTTCTTTGCGCGAACATCTTCAGACTGCTCAATGATCTTGAGCGACCTCCTGACCATAGCACGTGTTAACGCCACGGCTAAAGAAGCGTCGCGTTCCTCATATGCGCCCACCAGACGTTCCCTGTCACTGAGTCTTTGCTCAGCATAAGTGCGCCCAATCTTCATACTCAGGTGACGTAACTGAAGTGTTCGTAATCCTAATGAATCCAGGATACGCTTCATCTGTCTGTTGTTGCATATCTCGGTTTCCCTATTGCGAAAGGCCACACTGGCCCAGAATACCCCATCGACATCGTGAGCCGCTGCCATCTCACGCATTGGCAGCAGGAACGCTCTGAGCGAGGCGATATCCTCATCTGAGGCGGTGTTCACAATCAATTCTGCGGTGAGCATCAGCAGATTCGCCCGCACCTGATAGATCTCACGTACCTCTTCGAGGCTGACCTGCGCCACAAAGGGACGACGGTACGGCGGAATGGTCACTAAACCTTCTTTTTCGAGCAGCAAGAGGGCCTCTTTGACCGGCGTACGGCTCGTTTGAAATTGCTTTGAGAGATCGACGGTATTGAGATCGTCTCCAGGCCGCAAATGGCCTTCGATAATTGCACATCCAATCGACTGCGCGATCGAGGTCACGCGCGGATTCGTGCGGTCCGAGTTCTCCAGTATTCGCGCCATTTCCCGCTGACTATCGGTCTTGATGCTTTGATCTTCGCCTGCCATAAAAAGCACTCCTCTCTCCTGTTTTCCAGAGAAACTTATCTATCTTCTCCTCTCCCTTCTTCATGCAGATCTTCCAACCTGGCTCTCCCAAAAAGGTAGAAGTGTTGACAATTATAAGACGCAGCGACTAGGAATGTCAAGTAAACGCCCTCTTTTCCCTTTTCGCACTACAAACTGTTGACAATTTGCCCAAAAAGCCTTGACAAAATCCGTTTCTCACCCTATACTTTAGATAAAGTGTTAACAGTTTAAGACGTAAATACCTATACATCAGACTGCCAACGGTTTGTTCCACGATAATTGTTGACAATTTTCTGCTGTGTTGCGGGATTGACGAGATTTGTACAAGCAAGGGAAGGATTCTAAATGGTGGAATTGAGGCAATGTTCTGAAATGCAGAAGGGAAATTGCACAATGGATGAAATACGATATATCGCTGGCACGCTGGTTGGGGCAGGAGTTGATATAGGTTCGCTTGATGAAGCGCTCAAGGAGAACCCCCATTTTATCGCGTGCGACGCAGGCACCACAGATGCGGGTCCGTTCTCTCTTGGTTCCGGGCAGCCCGCTTTTGCGCGTGAAGCTGTCAAGCGTGACATTGCTGCC
>WNGK01002024.1_pt1 | contig 24185 bp, 24 predicted proteins | sample 5400601 | NCBI WGS metagenome assembly WNGK01 (sample SAMN13153376, study PRJNA577476) | soil metagenome | isolation source: 60 cm soil or saprolite under Garry oak tree replicate 1 | place: USA:California | collected 2016-06-15
GTGTCGAACCCTGAGTTCCTGCGCGAGGGCTCCGCGATCCAGGACTTCATGCATCCCGACCGCGTGGTGGTCGGCGGGCACGACCGTCAGGCGGCGGAAAAGGTGGCGAAGCTCTACGAGCCGCTGGAGGCGCCGATCCTGATCACGCCGAACATCTACACGGCGGAGATGGTGAAGTACGCGTCGAACGCATTCCTCGCCGCGCGCATCTCGTTCATCAACGAGATCGCGAGGATCTGCGAGCGCGTGGACGCCGACGCCAAGCTCGTGGCGGAGGGCATGGGCATGGACAAGAGGATCGGTCCGTCCTACCTCGACGCGGGGATTGGCTACGGGGGTTCTTGCTTTCCGAAGGATGTGAAGGCGCTGGCCGCACTCGCCGAGCGCTTCGACTACCACCCTGAGCTTCTCCACGCGGTAATGGACATCAACCGCGACCAGCGCATGCTGGTCATCGACAAGCTGCGCGAGTGTCTCGGCACGCTCAATCAGAAGGTCGTCGGGCTGCTCGGCCTGGCGTTCAAGCCCAACACTGACGACCTCCGCGAGGCACCGAGCCTCGACATCGCCAGAGTGCTGCTCGCCGCCGGTGCGCATGTCCGCGGCTACGACCCCGCAGCGATGGAGCGGACCCGGACCGTGCTCCCCGAGCTCGAATACGCGAAGGACGCGTACCAGCTCGCGTCCGGCGCCGACGCGCTCGTGGTGGTGACCGAGTGGAACGAGTTCCGCCAGCTCGACCTGACGCGCCTCAAGACCTCGATGCGCACCCCGGTCGTGATCGACGGGCGCAACATCTACGTCCCGGCCACGATGCGCAGCCTGGGCTTCACGTACCGCGGCATTGGCCGCGAGTAGCGCCGGCGGCGGCAAGCCGCGCGCGGTCGTCTCGGGCGGGGCGGGGTTCATCGGGTCGCACCTCTGCGAGGCGCTGCTGAACCGCGGCATGCGCGTGCTGACGCTCGACAACTTCATCACCGGTTCGCCGGCGAACCTGAAGCACCTCGAGGGCAATCCCGATTTCGAGCTCCGGCGACAGAACGTCAACGAGCACATCGACATCGAGGGCGACGTGCGCTACGTCCTGCATTTCGCTTCGCCGGCGTCGCCGCCCCAGTACGACGCGAACCCGATCCACACGCTGAAGGTCGGCACCATCGGGACGATGAACATGCTCGGCCTTGCGATGGCGAAGCACGCGACGTTCCTGCTGGCCTCGACGTCAGAGGTGTACGGCGACCCGCTGGTGCATCCGCAGCCGGAGACCTACTGGGGCAACGTCAACCCGATCGGTCCTCGCGGCTGCTACGACGAGGCGAAGCGCTGCGCGGAGGCGTTCGCCATGGCCTATCACCGCGCGCACGGCGTCGACACCCGCATCATCCGCATCTTCAACACGCATGGCCCGCGCATGCAGGTGTCGGACGGCCGCGCGGTGCCGAACTTCATGGCCCAGGCGCTGCGGGGCCAGCCGCTCACCGTCTACGGCGACGGCACGCAGACGCGCAGCCTGTGCTACGTGTCGGACCTCATTCGCGGCGTGCTGGCCGTGCTCGAGAAGGGCGACGAGCTTCCGACCAACCTGGGTAACCCGCACGAGGTGACGATGATCCAGCTGGCGGAGACGGTCATCAGGATCTCCGGATCGAAGAGCAGGATCGAGCACCGCGACCTTCCGGTCGACGACCCCAAGCAGCGCCGGCCCGACATCACGCGGGCGCGCACACTTCTGGGTTGGGAGCCGCAGGTCGGCCTGGAGGATGGGCTGCTGCGAACGCTCGAATACTTCCGAACCGTTGTATGAGGTGCGCATGAGCCGGGCCGACGAGCTCAAGCGGATGGTGCGGGACGTACCCGATTTTCCGCAGCCGGGGATCACCTTTCGAGACATCACGCCGCTGCTCGCGGACCGCAAGACGTTTGGCGAGGTCATCGACCTGATGTCGGTCCACTGGAAGGACAAGGGCACGACGCTCGTCGCGGCCATCGAGGCTCGGGGTTTCATCCCCGGCGCGGCCATCGCGATCCGCCTCGACGCGGGCTTCATCCCGATCCGCAAGTCGGGCAAGCTGCCCTGGCATGTGCTCAGCCATTCGTACCAGCTCGAGTACGGGACCGATCAGCTGGACGTCCACCAGGACGCGATCCAGCCGAGCGACAAGGTCCTGATCGTGGATGATGTTCTTGCGACCGGGGGCACCGCGGCCGCCGCCGTCGAGCTCGTGCGCAAGCTCGGCGGGCAGGTCATCGGCGTGCAGGTCTTGATCGAGCTGTCGCAGCTGGGCGGGCGAAAGCGCCTGTCCGGCATCGAAGTCGTAAGCGAGCTCGTGTACTGAGGGAGTTGCTTTCTTGAAGGTTCAATCAGCCGACGTCAAGGACATGAAGCTGGCCGCCGAGGGCCAGAACCTCATCGACTGGGCGGCGCGGGAGATGCCTGTGCTGCTGCTGATCCGCCAGCGGTTCGCGAAGGAGCAGCCGCTGAAGGGCATCAAGGTGGCGGCTTGCCTGCACGTCACGAGCGAGACGGCCAACCTCATGCTGACGCTGAAAGCAGCGGGGGCAGACATCGCTCTGTGCGCGTCCAACCCGCTGTCCACCACCGACGCGGTGGCGGCGGCGCTGGTGGGACAGCACTCGATCAAGACCTACGCCATTCGCGGCGAGGACAACGACACGTACTACCAGCACATCGAGTCTGCGCTGGACCATCACCCGGCGATGACGATGGACGACGGCGCGGACCTGGTGTCGGTGCTGCACAAGAAGCGCGAGAGCCAGATCCCCGAGGTCATCGGCGGCACCGAGGAGACCACGACCGGGGTCATCCGGTTGAAGGCGATGGCGGACCACGGCGTGCTGCGCTACCCGATCATCGCCGTCAACGAGGCCGACACGAAGCACATGTTCGACAACCGGTACGGCACCGGGCAGTCGACGCTCGACGGCATCATCCGCGCGACCAACGTGCTGCTGGCCGGCAAGAAGGTGGTCGTCGCCGGCTACGGCTGGGTTGGTCGCGGCCTGGCCACGCGCGCCAAAGGCCATGGCGCCGATGTGCTGATCACCGAGGTGGACGCGGTCAAGGCGCTCGAGGCCGTGATGGACGGGTTCCGCGTCATGAAGATGGAGGCGGCTGCCCGCGAGGGCGACATCTTCATCACGGTGACCGGCGACGTGAACGTGCTCGACCGCGACCACTTCGCCGTCATGAAGGACGGCGTGCTGCTGGCCAACTCCGGGCACTTCAACTCCGAGATCAACCTGAAGGCGCTCGACGATCTCGCCACCGGCGTCCGCCAGGTAAGGCCCTCGGTGCAGGAGTACAAGCTGGCCGACGGGCGGCGGCTGCACGTGCTCGGCGAGGGGCGGCTCATCAACCTGGCCGCGGCCGAGGGGCACCCGGCGGCGGTCATGGACATGAGCTTCGCCAACCAGGCGCTGTGCGCCGAGTTCATCGCGAAGAACGCCGGCAAGCTCGAGCGCAGGGTCTACGACGTGCCAGACGAGATCGACGCGGAGGTCGCTCGACTGAAGCTCAGCTCGATGGGAGTCGCGATAGACGTCCTGACCGAGGAGCAGAAGAAGTACCTTTCCTCCTGGGAGGAGGGTACTTAGGCCCACGTTCGGACCGTCGCGACGCACCTGGGTGTTGGGCGGCGGCGGCGCGCGCGGCGCCGCCCAGGTAGGAGTTCTACAGGGCCTCTTCGAGGCGGGCATCGAGCCGCCGGTCAGGGTCGTCGCGGTCAGCGTCGGGGCGCTGAACGGGAGCGCGATCGCGGCCTACCCGTCGCTCGCCGGCGTCATGATGCTGCGCGAGCTGTGGGTGTCCACCCAGGCGATGTCCGTCTTCCGGATGCACCCGCTTGGCGTGATCATGACCGGGCTTCGCCGCGAGGGCCCGAGCGCGCTGCCCCAGACCAACGTGCGACGGCTCGTCGACCGCGCCGAGTCGCTGACCGGCTTCATGACCTTCGAGCAGCTGCGCCTGCCGCTGTCGATCGTGGCCACGGACTTCAATTCCGGGCGCAAGGCGATCTTCCGCTCCGGCGATCTGACGCCTGCGCTGCTGGCGACCACCGCCATCCCAGGCGTGTTTCCGTCGGTCGTGATCGACGGTCGCGAGCACATGGACGGAGGCGTGGTCGACAACACACCGCTGGACGTGGCGGTGGATGAGGGCGCCAAGGACATCCTGGCCATCAGCCTGATGGCAGGCGCCGAACATGAGCCGACGCCGACCTCCTGGCCGGAGCTCATCGCACGCACGCTGCAGCTGACGCTGCATCACCAGATGCTGAGCGAGTACGAGCGCCTGCGCGACCGGGCGCGGATGGTCGTGCTGTGCCCGGTGACGTCGCCGCACGCGACCTGGGAGATGCGCCGCGTCCACCTCGAGGCCGTGATGGAAGGCTCGCGCGAGGCGACGCGCGCGCTCCTCGCGCAGCGAGGCGCGAAGCTGTTCCGCCACTCGGGTATCCACTATTTACCTCTCCGCTAGCAGAATCCCTCCCCGCAAGCGGGGAGGGTAGGGAGGGGACGTCATAGCTAGGATTACGCCGTCCCAGCGGCATGACCCTGGCGCCTGGGGGGCTGCGCATCCGGTCGCAGGTCCTTGCCGGCGCGGGCGATTCAAAGGAGGACCATCCGTTGTCCAGCCTGTTCACGTCGGAATCGACCACCGAGGGTCATCCCGACAAGCTCGCCGACCAGATCTCCGACGCGATCCTCGACGCCATCCTGGCCAAGGACCCGCTCGCGCGCGTCGCGTGTGAGGCCATCGTCACCACCGGCCTCGCGATGGTGGTGGGGGAGATCACGACCGACTGCTACGTCGACATCCCGCGCATCGTGCGCCAGACAGCTCGTGAGGTCGGCTACACGCGCGCCAAATACGGCTTCGACGCCGAGACATGCGGCATCGTCATCAGCATCGACGAGCAGTCGCCTGACATCGCGCAGGGCGTCGACGTAGGCGGCGCCGGTGACTCGGGGATGATGTTCGGCTTCGCGTGTGACGAGACGCCGGAGCTCATGCCACTGCCCATCAGCCTCGCGCACCGCCTGGCGCGCAAGCTCGCGGAGGCGCGCAAGTCGAAAGCTCTGAACTACCTGCGGCCGGACGGCAAGGTCCAGGTCACCGTTCGGTACAGCGAGGCAGGCAAGCCGGAAGCGGTCGACAACGTGGTCGTGGCCGCGCAGCACCACGAGGAGATCGACACCGAGCAGCTGCGCTCCGACATCACCGAGCACGTGATCGACGCCGTGATCCCGGCCGAGCTTCGCGGCAGCCACATGCGGGCGTTCATCAACCCGACCGGCCGGTTCGTCATCGGCGGGCCCGTGGCAGACGCGGGGCTCACCGGCCGCAAGGTGATGGTCGACAGCTACGGCGGCTTCGCGCGGCACGGCGGCGGATGCTTTTCCGGCAAAGACCCGACCAAGGTCGACCGCGCCGGCGCCTACGGCGCGCGCTACGTTGCCAAGAACATCGTCGCGGCGGGGCTCGCGTCGCGGTGCGAGGTGCAGGTGTCGTACGCGATCGGCGTGGTGAAGCCCGTGGCGATTCGAGTCGAGACCTTCGGCACCGGCCGCGTTCCCGAAGCGAAGATCGCGGCGGCGGTCAACAAGCTGTTCGACCTCAGCCCGCTTGGCATCATCAAGGAGCTCAACCTGCGCCGGCCGCTGTACCGGCAGACCGCTGTGTATGGACACTTCGGCCGCACCGACATCGACGCGCCGTGGGAGTCGACGTCGCGCGCGAAAGAGCTGGCGGAGGAGGTCGCGTCTTGACGCGGACGATCGCGGTAATCCCTGCGGGCGGAGCGGGCACGCGCCTGTGGCCACGATCGCGACGCTCGACCCCCAAGCACGCGCTACCGCTGGGCGGCGGCGGAAGGCCGCTGCTGCGCGACGCCTACGAGCGCGCGACGGCTGTGGCCGACGAGGTGTTCATCCTGACCGAGGACGGCCAGCGCGAGATCATCGCCGGCGTCCTGCCCGAGGTGGACCCGGCGCACATGATCATGGAGCCACTCGCGCGCGGCACCACCAACGCCTATGGGCTGGCCGCGCTGACCCTGGTCGAGCGCCACCCCGACGCAGTGATGCTCACGCTGCCGGCCGATCATGTTGTTCGCGGCAAAGCGCAGGTCGCGCGCGCGGTGCGCACCGCGGTCCGCGCGGCCGCGCAGACGAAGAGCATCGTCGCCATCGGGTTGAAGCCGACGTTTCCCTCGACCGGGCTCGGGTACATCCACGCACCGCGCCGAGGACCGGCGGGCACATATCGCGTGGCGCGCTTCGTCGAGAAGCCGGACCTTGCCACCGCGCGGCGCTTCCTGAAATCGGGCGGCTACTACTGGAACCTGGCCTGGTTCTCGTGGCTGCTGCCGGTTTTCGTCGAGGAGCTGGAACGCCACGCGCCACGCCACATGAAGGGCCTGCGCCAGGTGGTCGAGGCGCGGAATGCGGGCAACCTGCAGGCGGCGGCCGAGCTGTACGCGAAGCTGCCGGTCGAGGTCGTCGATCGAAGCGTGATGGAGAAGACCGACCGGCTCTTGCTGGTTCCGGCCGAGTTCGAGTGGGCGGACATCGGCAACTGGGCGGAGCTGGCCGAGCAGGTGCGGTCCGACGCCAGCGGCAACTCGGTCGAGGGCGAGTCGATCCTGATCGACACGCGCAACAGCGTGGTGCTTGGCGACCGCCGTCTGATCGCGGCGATAGGGCTCGAGGATTTGATCATCGTCGACACCGAGGACGCGCTGCTGGTGTGCCCGCGCTCGCGGGCGCAGGACGTGAAAGCAGTCGTCGATGCCCTTCGGAGGGCCGGCAAAACCCAGTACTTGTAGACCGGTTACCCTGAAAGCCGTGCCGCTTCCGGAGATCAAGTTCGGAACCGACGGCTGGCGAGGGGTGATGGCCGACGACTTCACGTACGCGTCGGTCCGACGCGTCGCGCAGGGCATCGCCGAGTACATGCGCTCGCGCAGCAAGGACCCGCTCGCGGTCGTGGGCTACGACTGCAGGTTTGCATCCGAGGAGTTCGCCCGGAGCGCGGCCGACGTGTTCGGCGCCAACCGAGTGCGCAGCCTGATCTTCGACCGGCCGTCGCCGACGCAGGTGGCGTCCTGGACGGTGATCGACCGCAAGGCCACGGGCGCCGCGGTCATCACCGCGAGCCACAACCCGTGGCTCTTCAACGGCGTCAAGTACAAGCCCGAGACGGGAAGCTCCGCCGACAGCTCCGTGATCGGCGAGCTCGAGAAGCGCATCAACGCGCTGGGCGAGATCGAGCGTCCGGATCGTGAGAAGGTCTCGGAGTTCGTCAGCGTGTACGACCCGCGCGCCGCGTACTACGAGCAGATCGGACGCATGGTGGAGCTGCCGCGCCTACGCGACGCGGGCCTGCGTGTGGTGCATGAATGCATGCATGGGTCTGGGTACGGTTACGTGGCCGAGCTGCTCGGCGGCGGCAGGACCACGGTCACGCAGCTGCATCCTGACCGCAACCCCTTCTTCGGCGGCCTGAACCCCGAGCCCATCCCGCCCAACATCGACGAGGCGATCGCGGTGATGAAGGGAGGCGGCCACGACCTGTGCATCCTCACCGACGGCGACGCCGACCGCGTCGGCATCATCGACGAGACCGGCCGGTTCATCAATCAGCTGCAGGTGTTCGCGCTGCTGGTGCTGCACCTGTTCGATGTCCTCGGCATGCGCGGGCCGATCGTCAAGACGGTGAACATGACTGCGATGGTCGAGCAGCTGGCGAAGCAGTTCAACACCGAGGTCTACGAGGTCCAGGTCGGGTTCAAGTACGTCGCTCCGAAGATGATGGAGACCAACGCAGTCATCGGTGGGGAGGAGTCGGGCGGCTTCGGCGTCCGGGGTCATATCCCCGAGCGCGACGGCATCCTCGTCGGGATGCTCTTCGCGGACATGATCGTGCGGCGCGGCAAGCCGCTGTCGGAGATCCTTCGCGACCTCGAGCAGCGCGTCGGGCCCCACGCCTACGCGCGCCATGACATCCACCTGCAGCGCGAGACGTACGACCGAGACCGCAAACGCATCACCGAGCAGCTGGCGAACCACCAGCCGAAGGAGATCGCCGGCGTCAAAGTCGCGCGGGTGCGCTCGGACGACGGCTTCAAGTTCTACCTCGAGGATGGCAGCTGGGTGCTGTTCCGAACCAGCGGCACCGAAGCGCTTGTCCGCATCTACTCCGAGGCGCCTGATGCGGCCGCGGTAGAGGCGAGGCTGAAGGCGATCGAGGAAATCGTCGGGCTGAAGCGAGAAGCACCCGTCCATGCCTGATCCCCCGGCCGTGTATCGGGCCGAGGAGACCCTGGTCGAGAAGCCCTGGGGCTACGAGATTCGATGGGCGATCACGGACCGGTACATGGGCAAGATCCTGCACGTGCGCAAGGGCGAGGCGCTGTCGCTGCAGTACCACGAGCGCAAGGACGAGTGGCTGCTGGTCACGCGCGGCACCGTGGACATGGAGCTGGGCGTCGAGGACGGGCAGCTGAAGACACACCGCATGCGCGAGGGCGATTCGGTGCACCTGGCGCCGCTGACGCGGCACCGCATCACGGCGGTCGAGGACGCCGACATCTATGAGGTCTCGACGCCTGAGATCGAGGACGTCGTCCGCCTCGAGGACCGGTACGGCAGGGCCGGGACCTAGCTCCTCAGGCTAGACTCGCGTAGCCGATGAAGACCCCGCCAGGTCATCGCGAGGCGCCGCCCTCGCGCGTCGTGGCCGCCGTCGAAGGCGAGCGCGATCGAAGATTTCTCATCTTCGGGGGCGTCGTGCTCGTCGCCATCGCGCTCGGTTTCAAGTCCGAAATCTGGGCCGAGAACCAGGTCTGGGTGCTCGGGCTTGGGCTGATCGTGGTCGCCGCGCCGGTGCTGCTCGGCTACCTGCGCAGCGCGGGCGAGCCGCCCGCGGTCGAGCACTACATCCCCGTCGCCCTAGGAGCGATCACGCTCGCGGGCCTGGCGTCATCCCCGGTCTTCAACCTGCAGCTGTGGCAGTTCGCCGGCCTGAGCGTGCTGTTCGGGGTCGGATTCGTGGTGGCCGGGCGGCTTGACTACCTGCGCATCCACGGCTCGGAGAAGCGCGGCCATGTCGTGCTCCAGGAGGCGATCCTCATCGCGTTCCTGGCGGGCGCCTACGTCGTGGTGGTAACCCTTCCGTTCAACCCCATCCTCAAGCTGCTCTGGATCCTGACCATCACGTTCCTGGCGTCGTACCGCAGCTTCCGCATCAACGGCTCGTCCATCGCGCCGAGCCGCGCGTTCATCTTCGCCGTCTTCGTGGCCCAGGTTGTGACCTTCCTCGCATGGGCGGTCACCGCGCTCGAGAGCTATCTGGTGCTGAACGAGGGCACGTTCGCGGTGATGCTGCTGTTCGCCTGGTACATCAATCGCGGCCTCGTGCGGCACACGGTCGAGGACAGCTTCACGCGCAACGTGGTGTTCGAGTACGTGGCGTTCGCCGCAGTGCTGATCTACCTGTTCGTGTCTAACTACCAGGCCGGGCGCTAGCCGCCGAGCTACATACCCAGATAGGCTTTCTGAACGTCTTCTGACGCCAGGAGCTCCTTGCCCGAGCCGGTCTTGACGATGGAGCCGGTCTCCAGAACGTAGCCGCGGTGCGCGACCTCCAGCGCTTTGTGCGCGTTCTGCTCCACCAGGAGCACGGTCGTGCCTTGCGAGTTGATCTCGCGGATGATCGTGAAGATCGTCTCGACCAGGATCGGCGCGAGACCGAGCGAAGGCTCGTCCAGCATCAGCAGCTTCGGCCGGGCCATCAGCGCCCGGCCCATCGCGAGCATCTGCTGCTCGCCTCCTGACAGCGTGCCCGCGATCTGTGTCCGCCGTTCTCGGAGGCGCGAGAAGAGCGTGAAGACACGCTCCATGTCCGAGGCGATGCCCGGCTTGTCGTTGCGGGAATACGCGCCCATGAAGAGGTTGTCCTGGACGGTCATGCGCGGGAAGAGCCGTCGCCCCTCGGGCGACTGACAGATCCCGAGCGCCACGATCCTGGCGGGCCCCGTGGTCGTGATGTCCCGCCCGTCGAAGCCGATGTTGCCGGCCTGCGGGTGCATGAGGCCGGAGATGGTGCGAAGGGTCGTGGTCTTGCCGGCGCCGTTGGAGCCGATCAGGGCGACCACCTCGCCCTTGTTGACGTCGATAGACATCTTGCGGAGCGCCTGGATGCGTCCGTAGGCGGCGTCGACTCCCTTGAGTTCCAGGAGAGCCATCGAGCTAGGCCGACTTGCCCAGGTAGGCTTCGATCACGCGTGGGTCGGTGCGTACTTCCTCGGGTGGCCCTTCCGCGATCTTCTCGCCGTGGTCGAGCACGACGATGCGCTCTGAGATGCCCATGACGACCTTCATGTCGTGCTCGATGAGCCAGACCGTGACGCCCCTGTCGAGGATCTTTCGCACCAACGCCATCAGCTCCACCTTCTCCTGCGGTGTGAAACCCGCAGCGGGCTCGTCGAGCAGGAGGAGCTTCGGCTCCGTGGCCAGCGCGCGGGCGATCTCGAGACGTCGCTGCTGGCCGTAGGGAAGGTTGCGCGCGTACTGGTTCGCCTGCCGCGCGATGCCGACGAAGCGCAGCAGCTCCATGGCCTCCTCGCTGACACGCTCCTCCTCGCGGCGTTCGGCCGGCAGCTTGAAGAGGCCGTCCCACAGCTTGGCGTGCATGCGCACGTGACGACCGACGCGCACGTTGTCGATGCACGTCATGTAGTCGAAGAGGCGGATGTTCTGGAACGTCCGCGCGATGCCGAGCCGCGCCACCTCGTGCGGCTTGGAGCCGGTGATGTCTTTGCCGTTCAGGATCACGTGCCCGCTGGTCGGCTTGAAGAGCCCGGTCACGTTGTTGAACAGGGTCGTCTTGCCCGCACCGTTGGGGCCTATCAACGCGAAGATCTCGCCGCGCTTGATGCTGAGGCTCACGTCGTCCACTGCCACCAGCCCGCCGAAGCGCTTGGTGACGTTGTTCAGGACAAGGATGTTGTCGTCGAGGGTGCTCATCGCGCGTGCGCCTGCTCGATGGCGGCCTCGTCCTCCTGGGCGGTCGCGTGCTTGAGCTCCTGCTCGCGGATGCGGCTGGGGAAGATGCCCTGGGGACGCAGCAGCATCATGGTGACGAGGATCAGTCCGAATAGCAGCAAAGTCACGTTCTGGGTCTCGTTGCCTAGGCCGGGCCAGTCGCCGGCGCGCGAGTTCAGGCTTCCGAGACCGATTGAGCTGGCCAACGACTCGACTGCTGGGGGCAGCAGCGGTAGGAACCAGTTGAGGATGAAGTAGATGGTGACGGCGCCGACGATCACGCCTGGGATGTTGCCCATGCCACCGAGCACGATCATGACCAGCACCGTGATCGACACGATAAAAAGGAAGTCGTCGGGGCTGACCAGGCCGAAGCTCGCGCCGTAATACGCGCCGGCGAAGCCACTGAACGACGCGCCAATGCCGAAAGCCAGGAGTTTCGTGGTCACGGTGTTGATTCCCATCGCCGCGGCGGCCACCTCGTCTTCACGGATGGCCATCCACGCGCGGCCCAAACGCGAGCGGTGCAGGTTGTTGACCAGGACTATCGCCACCGAGACCAGGATGAAGATCAGGACGTAGTAGGCGATGGGGTCGAAGCTGAAACTGAAGGGTGCGACGATCGAGATGCTGTCGGCCCCCGCCCAGGGTCCCGTGACCCAGGCGGGCAGCGACGGCTGGTCGATGCCGCCGATGGCGTTGATGCCGCCTGTCCACTGGTCAAAGTTCTGGAAAACCTGAGGGACGATCTCGCCGAAGCCCAGCGTGACGATGGCGAGGTAGTCGCCGCGAAGTCGGAGGGTGGGAAAGCCGAGGACCGCGCCCGCGGAAGCGGCTATCACCAGGCCCACGAACATCATCAGCCAGAACGGGAAGTGGTACGCGTGATGGATGGGCGAGGCCAGCAGCTGCTGCGAGGCGAAGAGGGCGTACGTGTACGCGCCGATCGCGAAGAAGGCGGCGTAGCCCAGGTCGAGCAGGCCGGCAAATCCGACCACAACGTTGAGCCCGATGGCAAGCAGGACGTACGTGCCCGCGTGACCGGCGACCGCGATCAGGTACGTGCTGCCGTCGGTGGTGTAAAGGGTGATCGCAGGGAACACCAGCGCGACGAGGAGTAGAACGCCGTAGATCGCGGTGTCGCGGTCTCGAATCCGCTCCCGCAGGTGAAGGCGAGCCCAGACCGAGCGCGGCGGCGCGGCGACCCGATTGCTCATTTCTCAGGCACCCGCATCCCCAGCAGGCCGGTCGGCCTGAAGACGAGCACCGCTATCAGGATGCTGAAGACGATGATGTGCGTCCACCGGGAACCGATGTAGTTGTCGCTGAAGGCTTTCACGAGGCCGATGAGCAGCCCACCCAGCGCCGCACCGGGGATGTTGCCGATGCCGCCGAAGACCGCTGCCGTGAAAGCGATGAGTCCAACCGAGAAACCGAGATGGTAGTCAAGGTTGTTGAAGTACAGGCCGTAGATGATCCCGCCGGCGGCCGCCAGCACGGCGCCGATGAAGAAGGTGGCCGATATCGTGCGGTTGATGTCGATGCCCATGAGCTGCGCGGCGTCGCGGTCCTGCGCGGTGGCGCGCATGGCCTTGCCAAGCTTGCTGCCGTTGATGAAGACGGCGAGCAACGACACCAGGATCACGGCTGCGACGATGACGAAGACGTCCTTGAATGTGAAGAACACGCCGCCGATGTAGGTCTGGAACCCTGCGCCGTGGGGCAGGAGGTCGGGGAAGTGGATGATCGCGGAGCCATGCCACAGGTACATGACGCCTTCGACGATGAACGACATGCCGATGGCGGTAATCAGGGGCGCCAGCCTGGGCGCGTTGCGAAGCGGCCGGTAGGCCACTCGCTCGATCGTGACGTTGATGCCGCCGATGATCAGCATCACGAGCGGGAACACGAGCAGCAGGATCAGCAGCTCCGTGAGTGAGAACGTGCTCTCGCTGACGGTGAAGAAGCCGATGATCGCCGAGCCGATGACCGCGCTCAAGGTGAAGATATCGCCGTGCGCGAAGTTGATCAGCTCGATGATGCCGTACACCATCGTGTACCCGAGAGCGACCAGGGCGTAGATGGCGCCGTCGGCGATGCCGAAGTCGAGGACCTGGAAGAAGGTGCGAGGGTCGATCACAGCCTGCGTGGCCAGCAGCACGATTGCGGTGCCGCAGAGCACGTAGAAGCCGTAGTCGGTGAATGACATGCCGGCCAGCCGTGCCGACCGGATCCTGGTCAGGGCCGAAACGCTTGTCGCCACGCCCGGGTCCTTTCCCTCCGTTGAGTTGAAGAACGAGGAGGCCCGGGTTGGGCCTCCTCGTGGATTTGGGCTACAAGCCTAAGCGCTAGCTGCTCAGCTTGGCGAAGTCGAATTGCGTCTTCCAGACAAAGCAGGCGTCCTTCGCGGTCTTGGAGCCGCACACGCCCGTCGAGTTCTTCACCTGGTCGGCGCTCAGCTTGCCGTTGACGACGTAGATCGACACGATCTTCAGGCTCGTGTCGCCCTTCTCATCGAAGTCGTAGGTGCCGATCACGCCCACGAAGCCCTTGGTCTTGGCCATCTCTGACCGGACCTGCTCGCGGGTCGGCGTGCCGCCGTTCGCGTCGTTGATCGCGCGCCCGATGGCGGCCATCAAAGCGTTAGCGGCGTCGTATGCCTGCATCGTGTAACCGCCGAAGTCGTTCGGGCCCGGGAAGGCCTTGCGGAAGTCGGCGATTGCCTGCGCCGCGCCAGGAACCTGGGTAGCGTCGGCGCCGGCCGAGGTGGCGAGGATGCCCTGCTCGTTGCCGGTCGCCTGGTCGATGCAGTCGGTGGTCTCGATACCGTCACCGCCGCCGAACGGCACGTCCCAGCCGAGCTGCTTCATCTGCGCCCGCGGGATGCAGATGTTCTGGTCGTCGGTGCCGCCGACGTACACGGCCTTCGCGCCCGCGTTCTTGAAGGAAAGCAGGATCGACTTGAAGTCGCTGCCCTGCTGGTCCTTCTTGTACGAGGAGTGCTTGGCCACGGTGCCGCCGAGCTTCTTGAACTCGGTCTCGAACGCGCCCGCGATGCCCACGCCGAACACCGTGCTGTCATCAAGGATGGCGACGTTCGTGATGCTCTGCTGCTTGTACATGTAGTCGGCCATCGCCGGGCCCTGGTAGTCGTCAGTCGTGACGACGCGCCAGTAGTTGTTCTTGTTTCCGGACCGAAGGTCCTGCGGGTGATACGAGCACGTCGGCAGGTCCTTGGTAAGGCACGGGTTGGTGTTGGACGGGCTGATCATGACGAAGTGCTGAGGAGCCGCGATCGGAATCTCAGCCTTGGCCACTGCCGAGTTGTAGGGGCCGATCATGCCCAGGAACTTGCTGTCGCCCAGCATCTTCTGGACGTTCTCCACACCGGCGTCGGCGTTGTACGAGCCCTGCCGGCAGTCGTCGAAGCCCTGGAACTGGATCGTGTATCCGTTGACGCCTCCAGCCGCGTTCTTCTGGTTGATCGCGAACTGGATGCCGTTCTGTACCGCCTGACCGCCGACTGTACACACGGGCAGGTCGGACCCGATCTTGAAGGTGCCCTTGGATCCCGCGGGCCCACTCGAACTGCCGCACGCGAAGGCGACAAGCGTCGCCATGGTGAGGACTACGAGTCCCCTAGCTCGAACCATATGGTTCCCCCTTGTGCAAATGGAGGCCTCGAATCCGCTCTGGACGCCTCCGTCACTCGCCGCCCTCTTCCCAGCTGCGCCGGGGCGAGAGTGCGCCGGCGGCGAATGCGGCCACACGGGGGTGGCCGAACTGACACTCCTTGGCAACTATCGACTCGGAAGGCCCTCCAAGTCAAGTTGTGTCTGGCGGCGCGTGTGTTGAGTTCGGGCGGACGTGGGCGCGCCGCTGTATCAATATGGGAGCGCGGCGCTGTAATCGACCGATCCCGCCGCCAGCCACGGCGCTTTCCGGTCGAGGCGGGGCGACTCGACGATGGAGATCACGCGGTGCGTGGTGTCGCCGTTGGCGTCGAACCGAATGGTGCCCGTTGCGCCTCCGACACCGGAGCTCGCTGCGAGCATGGCGACGACGGCGGGGCGCGCCGGAAGCCTGCCGCTCGATGCCGTGATCGCGCGGTCGATCGCGTCGTAGACCACCGCGGTGGCGTCGTAGGCGATGACGGTGTAGCGGCCGAAGTCCGATGGGTTCGGGTAGGCGCTCTTGAAGCCTTTGATCACCGGCGCCGCCGACGGAAGGTCGCTGGGGTCGACGGCCGGAACTGTCGCGTACATGCCGGCGAAGTTCGCCCCTGCGTCGCGCACGCACGCCGGGTCCTCGGCAATGCCATCGCCGCCGACGAACGGGACGGTCACGTCCGTGCCGAACGCGTCCAGCATCTCCGCTCGGATCGCGCAGCCGCGATTCGCGGTGACGCCTCCGTAGTAAACGGCTTGCGCGCCATCCCCCTTCATCCTTTTGAGGAATGCGACGGGGTCGGCGAACGAATCCAGGTCGAGCCGGCCCACGACGCTGCCGCCGAGCCTGACGTAGCGCGTGGTGAAGCTGTCCGCGAGCGCCTGGCCGTACGACTCATGGTCGGAGATCACCGCTGCGCGGATGAGCTGCAGGTTCTTGAAGAGGTGGTCGGCCGCGGCGGGCCCCTGGAGCTGATCGGTCGGTGCGAGCCGGAAGTAGTTCTTGCTGCCCGACGTATGCAGGTCGTTCGCCGCCGGCAGGCCGACGTCCTTGCAGGTCACCGCTGTATGGCCCAGGCTGAGCGCGGCCGGCAGGTAGACGTTCTGCGTAAGGCAGGGACTGCTGGTCACAGGACTCACCATCGCGAGCAGTGACGTGTTCGCCGCCGGTATCTCAGCCCGCGCGACATTCGAGTCGAATGGACCGATGACGGCCGCGACGAGCGGATCCTGCACGAAAGCGCGGACGTTGCCCGCTCCGCGGTTGGGGTCAGGCAGCCCGCCGGTCGAGTCGTCGCTCTCGGACAGGACGATGGTGAAGCCGTCCAGCGTCGGATGCTGCTGGACGTAGTAGCGGATGCCGTTGAGCGCGGGCACGGCAGCGCGAGCCTCGGCGCCGCTGAGCGGCAGGTCGACGCCGATCTTGATGACCGGCTCCGGCGGACCGCCGAACAAACAGGAGCTGCCTGCAGTTAAGGAAAGGGCGGCCACAAGGGCCGCCGCCGGGGGACGCAGCACGTGCAGATTGTCCAGAATCGGCCTCGCCGCGCTCCGGCAGTATCTATACTCGTCCTCCCTCGGGCATCCGCGATTCAGTGGCGTGCGTCCGAGGTGGGTCCAACTTCTGCGAGGAGCGCGTGTGAAGACAGAGTCGACGGAGCACCTTAAGCCGCGGTCCCAGTACGCAGACGACGCGGTGCAGCTCGCCATCGCGGGCAACTGGGACGAGGCGGTCAAGCTGAACAAGTTCATGATCGACAACCTCGGCCCGGACGAGGAGTCGCAGAACCGCCTGGGCAAGGCGCTCTCGGAGCTCGGCAAGCTGAAGGAGGCGAAGGCCGCCTACGAGGTCGCGCTGAAGCTCAACCCGCTCAACTCCATCGCCAAGCGGAACGCCGCGCGCATCAACGCTCTGCTCCACCAGAAGGAGGGGCTGAAGGTCGGCGGCACCAGGGTCGATCTCAACCTGTTCGTCGAGGAGATGGGCAAGACTGTCATCACGATCCTCGACGGCGCCGGGGCCGGCGACATCTGCTCGAAGGTCGCGGCGGGCGACGTGGCCGAGCTGAAGATCGAAGGCGACGCCGTCGTCGCCGAGACGTCGCGAGGGGTGCGGCTGGGAACGCTGGAGGCAAAGCTGGCGCGGCGACTCACGAAGTTCATGCGCGGTGGCAACCGCTACCAGGCAGGCGTCACGTCGTGCGAGGGCAACACCGTGAAGCTCATCGTGCGCGAGACGTACCAGGACCCACGCTTTGCGGGCAAGCCGAGCTTCCCGATGCGGCGCAAGCGCGAGGTCGAGTTCCGTCCTTACACCAAAGAGAGCCTGCTCGCGCGCCAGGTCGAGGTTTTCGCCGAGGACGAGGAGGAGGCGAGCCTTGTCGAGGGCACTCCCGCGACCGATGACGTCGAAGAAGGCATGCACGAGGTCGAGGACGACGCCGAGACCGTTGACTTCTCAGAAGACGCGGACGGCGACAGCAACGATGACGAGGACGAAGACGAATGAGCGCTGACATGCGCGACGTGGCCGGCGCCCGGAGGTCTCTTCACCGACCCTAGTCCTCCGGCTCTACCTCCATCACTTCAGCTAGGCGGCGTTCCGGGATTCCGCGACCTTCTGCCGGAAGAGGCGGAGGTCATACGCGAGGCGCAGGAGTCGCTGCTCGCGGAGATGCGCCGCTGGGGCTACCGGCACGTGATCACACCGATGGTCGAGAGCACGAGCGTGCTCGACCTCGGACTCGGCGCAGAGCAGAGGCGCCGCCTGTTCAAGTTCACCGACTCGGGCGGCGACGTGGTCGCGCTGGTGGGCGAGCGCACCGTGCCGGTGGCGCGGCTGGTCGCGGGCAAGTTGCGTTCGACCGCGTTGCCTGTGCGGCTCTGCTACGCAGGCCCGGTCTTGTCGGCCGATGCCGGACGGTTCCATCAGCGGCGCGAGACCTATCAGGTCGGCGCCGAGCTGGTGGGCGCGCGCGGCACCGTCGCGGACGCGGAGGTCATCGCTCTGGCTGCCCGGTGTCTGGAGGCGGCGGGGCTGCGCCGCTACCAGGTCGACGTCGGGCACGCCGAGTTCTTCCACGGAATCATGGACGCGGTCAAGCTGCCCGACGCCGTGAAGGCGGGCGTGCGTTCGGCGCTCGCGGCCCGTGATTTCGTGGCGCTCGAAGACCTGCTGTCGCGCACCGCGCTTCGATCCGCGGAGCACGAGCTGCTGCTGCGCTTCCCAGCGCTGCGCGGTGGGCCGGAGATTCTCGACGCGGCCGCGGGGCTGGTGCGCAACCGGCGTTCGGAGTGGGCGCTGAACGAGCTGGGCCGCGTGCGACATCTGCTCGAGGCGCACGGACTCGGCGACATCGTGCGCCTCGACCTCGGCGCGATCCGAGACTTCGACTACTACACGGGGATCATCTTCGAGGGCTACGGCCCCGACCTCGGCCGGCCGGTGGCGCAGGGCGGTCGCTACGACGGGCTGCTGGCGAAGTTCGGCCGGCCCGCGGCCGCGACCGGCTTCGTGGTGCAGCTCGACCTCGTGTGGGAGATGCTGAGCCGCGGCCCGCGGCCGCCGACCCTCCCGCGCCTGGACGCCGCGATCGCCTGGACCGAACCGGGGTTCGAGGCCGCGCTGCGGCTGGGTTCGACGCTGCGTCTGTTCGGCATGAACGCGGTGGTCGACACGCAGTCGCGCGACCACGATGACGCCGTCGCCTGGTGCCGCGCGATTGGTGGGGCCAACCTCGTGCACTGCCGCAACGCGTCCACGGTTTCGTGGACGGTGCCGGGCCGGCGCACGAAGCAGCTTCCGCCCGAGCAGGTGGCGGCGCGTTTGGCTGGGACCGGTCGGTAGTTGGCCAGGACCTCGCGCAACGACCGCGTCTCGATCGCTCTGCCGACGGGCGTGCTGCTGCCCGGCGCGCTGAAGCTGCTCGCGCGGGCGCACCTCGCGCGCCTGAGCGCGCCCGAGCTGGGTCGAAAACTCCTGGTGGAGAGGCCGGGACTCCGGGTCGTGCTCGTGCGTCCGGCGGATGTGCCCGCCTACGTCGATCACGGCGCCGCCGACCTCGGCATCGTGGGCAAGGACGTGTTGTGGGAGTACGAAGGCGGGCACTACGAGCTGGTCGACCTGCGCTTCGGCGCGTGCCAGCTGGTGCTGGCGGTGCCCGAGGCCTCGAAGCTCGCCGGTCCGGAGACGTGGCCGCCGCTCTTGCGTGTGGCCACCAAGTACCCGCGCACAACGGGATGGTGGTTCGACGCGCGCGGCCAGTCGGTCGAGGTGGTGAGCCTTCATGGGTCCGTCGAGCTCGCGCCGCAGGTGGGCCTGGTCGACGCCATAGTCGACCTGACCGCCAGCGGCCAGACCCTGCGCGAGAACCGGCTGCGCGTCGCGGGCGTCCTCGGCTCGTCGACGGCGCGGCTCATCGCCAACCAGGCGAGCCTGAAGACGCGCACCGATGCGGTGCAGGCCATGGTCGCGCGGCTGCGGGAGGCGGTGACCGGTGGCGATTAAGCGCTTCGACGCCGCGTCCTGGCTGGATTCACCGTGGTCGCGCCGGCGGCTCGACCTCGCGCGCTTCGCGGAGGAGAGGGCGGTAGTGCAGGACATCTGCGCGCGCGTGGCCGCCGAGGGCGACGCTGCGCTGCGCGAGTACGGGCTGCGGTTCGACGGCTGGGCGCCCGGCGCGTCGGAATCGTTCGAGGTACCGTCAGGCGAGCTCGAGTCGGCGGCGAAGCGGCTTGCCGCGCCCGATCGCGCGGCCCTGGAGTTCGCGGCGCAACGCATCCGCGAGTTTCACGAGGCCCAGGTGGCGCCGCCGCCGGCCGGCAAGCCAGGTCTCAAGCTGCTTGCTCGCCCGGTTCGCCGCGCGGGACTGTACGCGCCGGGCGGCCGCGCCGCGTATCCGTCGACCGTCCTGATGACGGCCATACCTGCCCGCGTGGCGGGCGTGAGCGAGATCGTGCTGGCCACGCCGCCGAGCGCGGACGGCACCGTGCCGTCTGCGATCCTCGCGGCCGCGCACATCGCCGGAGTCGACGCCGTCTATCGAATGGGCGGGGCGCAGGCGGTGGCGGCGATGGCTTTCGGCACCGCATCCATTCCGCGGGTCGACGTGGTCGCGGGGCCGGGCAACATCTATGTGACCCTGGCGAAGCGCGAGGTCTTCGGCTCGGTCGGCGTGGACGGGATCGCGGGGCCGACCGAGCTGCTCGTGGTGGCCGACGGCGGCGCGCGGCCAGACTTCGTCGCCGCCGACCTGGCGGCCCAGCTGGAGCACGATCCGCTCGCATGGGGCGTGCTCGTGACCGACTCGCCGAAGCTGGCCGACCGCGTGGTCGAGGAGCTGGAGAGCCTGGTCGGAGCGCTCGAGCGCGCGCAGGTGATCCGCGCGGCCAATTGCTGCGTGGTCGTGGCGGACGACATGACGCAGGCGATGTCGCTCGCCAACGACTTCGCGCCGGAGCACCTGCTGATCCTTGCCGAGGATGGCGCGCGGCTTGCCTCGCGGGTCGAGAACGCCGGCGCGGTTTTCGTCGGGCCTTACGCGACGGTTCCACTCGGCGATTACACCGCCGGTCCCAACCACACGCTGCCGACTTCGGGCGCGGCTCGCTTCGCCTCGCCGCTAGGCGTGCACACGTTCATCAAGCGGACCAGCGTGCTGAGCCTGAACCGCGGCGACCTGGAGATGCTGCGCGAGGCCACGGTCCGGCTCGCGGGGATGGAAGGTCTGAGCGGTCACGCGCACGCGGTGGAGGTGCGGCTTGAGTAAGGCGCGCGTCGGAGAGGTCAAGCGCAAGAGCAAGGAGACGCAGCTGAGCGCGCGCGTGTCACTTGACGGAGGCGGTCGCGTCAACGTCGCGACGGGATTGCCCTTCCTGGACCACATGCTCGAGCAGGTCGCGCGCTACGCCGGCGTCGACATGAAGCTCAAAGGCGCGGGCGACCTGCATGTCGACACGCACCATCTGGTGGAGGACGCGGGCATCGTGGTGGGCCAGGCGTTTTCGTCGGCGCTCGGCGATCGCGCGGGCATCGTGCGCTTCGGGTCGGCGTACGCGCCGCTCGACGAGGCGCTCGCGCGGGTGGTGGTGGACCTCGGGCAGCGACCCTTCCTTTCGTACAACGTTCCCCTGCGGGGACGCATCGGCACGCTCGAGGCCGAGGTGCTGGAGGAGTTCTGGAAGGCGCTGTCGATCCACATCGGGGCCACGATCCACGTGGACGTGATCCGCGGTCGCAACCGCCACCACGTCGCGGAGGCCACGTTCAAGGCGCTGGGCCTGGCGCTGCGCGAGGCGATGGCCGCCGGCGGCGGTTCTGGCGCCCCGTCGTCCAAAGGACTTCTCGGTTGACGATCGCGATCGTCGACTACGGCGTCGGCAACCTGCGGTCGGTCGAGCGCGCGCTGGTGCACACGGGTGCGGAGGTGGCGATCACGTCCGACGGCGACGAGCTCGAGCGCGCCGCCGGCATCGTGCTGCCGGGCGTCGGCGCGTTCGGCGCAGCGCGACTGCGCCTGGCCGAAGGGGGCCTCGGCCGCCGGGTGGTCGAGCTGGCCCGCGCGGGCAAGCCGCTGCTCGGCGTGTGCCTCGGCTACCAGCTGCTGTTCGAAGAGTCGACCGAGGGCGGCCACCATGAGGGCCTCGGACTCCTGCCGGGACGCGTGACCGAGGTGCAGGGCAGCGAGCACGTGCCTGTGATCGGGTGGTGCCGAGTGTCGCAATCGCAGCCTTCGCGACTGTGGGAAGGCGTGGAGGACGGCTCGTACTTCTACTTCGTGCATTCGTTCACGCCGGAGCGAGGCGAGTTCACCATCGCGTCGAGTGACCACTCGCCCGCAGCGGCGTCCGCGCGCGGCACCGTGATGGGCACGCAATTTCACCCGGAGAAGAGCGGGCCTGACGGCCTTCGCGTTTACGCGAACTTCCTCGCCATGTGCGCGTGATCGCCAAGCGGATCATTCCCTGCCTCGACGTGGACGCGGGCCGTGTGGTCAAGGGCGTGCGCTTCCAGGAGCTGCGTGATGCCGGCGATCCGGCCGCGCTGGCTGCCTTCTACGACCAGCAGGGCGCGGACGAGGTCGTGTTCCTCGACATCACGGCGACGTCGGAGGGACGCAGGACGTCTCCGACGTGGGGGAGCTGCTCACCCACGGCGCTGACAGGGTGTCGCTGAACAGCGCGGCCCTTGCCGATCCGCCGCTTATCACCCGCTGCGCGGATGTCTTCGGCTCGCAGTGCGTGGTGCTGGCGATCGACGCGCGCCGGCGCGATGGGGCTGATCGCTGGGAGGTGTTCAGTCACGGCGGTCGCCGCGCCACAGGGCGCGACGCGGTGGAGTGGGCGGCGGAAGGCGTGAGGCTCGGCGCGGGCGAGATCCTGCTCACGTCGATGGACCGCGACGGCACGCTCGACGGTTACGACCTCGGGCTGCTGGCGGCCGTGACCTCCGCGGTGCGCGTGCCGGTGATCGCGTCGGGCGGCGCCGGCGGCGCGGCGCACATGTACGACGCGCTGACCACCGGCGGGGCGGAGGCGGCCCTGGCCGCGTCGATATTTCATTTCGGCGAGGTGTCCATCGCGGGCGTCAAGACGGAGCTCGCTCGCCGTGGTCTGGAGGTGAGGCTGTGAAACCCGATTTCTCGAAGGGCCTGGTGCCGGCCGTGGTCCAGAACGCCGAGACAGGCCTGGTGCTGATGCTGGCCTACATGGACGAGGAGGCGTGGACCAAGACGCAGGAGTCGGGGCGCGCCTGGTTCCATTCGCGCACGCGCGGCCTGTGGGAGAAGGGCGGCACGTCCGGCAACGTCATGGAGGTCGTCGACGTGCGGCTGGACTGCGACCTGGACGCCGTCTTGCTGAAGGTGCGGCCCTCGGGGCCGGCGTGCCACACGGGCGCGGAGTCCTGCTTCTTCAACGAAGTATAAGTCTGTATATTTATGCGTTCGTGACCACGCGAATCCGCGCTGCTGTTGCGGGGGCCAACGGCTACGCCGGCATGACCCTCGTGCACCTGCTGGCCAGGCATCCGCACGTCGCGATCGAGCAGCTGAGCTCACGATCGCTGGCGGGCAAGCCGCTGGCCTCGACGTTCCCGCTTCTCAGCCTCGAGGGCGAGTTCCTGCCAGAGGTCGACGCCTCGAAGGCCGACGTGGTGTTCAGCTGCCTGCCCCACAACGTCGGCGCTGCGAAGGCTGCCGGCTGGCTGGAGGGCGGGGCCCGCGTGATCGACATGTCGGCCGACTTCCGGCTGAGGGACGCATCGCAGTACCCGGTGTGGTACCGGCAGGAGCACCCCGCACCACAGCTGCTGGCGCGAGCCGTATTCGGTCTTCCCGAGCTGCATGGAGAGGAGCTGAAGAGCGCGCAGCTGGTGGCAGTGCCCGGCTGCTACTCGACCGCCTCGATCCTCGCGCTCGCGCCGGCGGTCGCCTCGGGCCTGGTCGGATCGGACATCGTGGTCGACGCCAAGTCGGGGGTCAGCGGCGCCGGTCGCTCGCCTGGTCTCGCCGCGCATTTCAGCGAGGTCAACGAGTCGCTCGGCGCGTACGCGATTGCGGGCCATCGTCACCTTCCCGAGGTGACCCAGGAGCTGCGGGCGCTCGCACGCAACGGCGTGCGTTTGACGTTCGTGCCGCATCTCGCGCCGATGACGCGCGGCATCCTCGCCACGTGCTACTTCGACCTGAAAGGTTCGGTGGAAGAGCTGCGCGGCGCGTACACGGAGTTCTATGCGGGGCAGCCGTTCACGCGCGTGGTGCCGGAGAGCCCGGCCACCAAGCTCGCAAGCCACACCAACTTCTGTCTCGTCCACGTGGGCGCGCAGGGCGAGAAGGCCGTCGTGACGGCGGCGCTCGACAACTTGGTCAAGGGCGCGTCAGGGCAGGGAGTGGAGTGCTTCAACATCGCGTTCGGGTTCGACCGCGGCACGGCGCTGGAGTCGGCGATCCAGTGGCCGTGACATTCCCACGCGGCTTCGTCGCCGGCACCGCATCGTGTGGGATCAAGGCGTTCACCGCTGGGGCGACCGCCATGCCCTCGGGCCAGCAGAAGGACCTGTGCGTGGTGCAGTCGGAGCGCGTGTGCGACACGGGCGGGGTGTTCACGACCAACAAGGTGAAGTCGGCCTCGGTCGTGATCGACCACCTGCACCTGCAGCACAACCGAGTGCAGGCCCTGGTGGTCAACTCCGGCAACGCGAATGCATGCACCGGAGCGCAGGGATTCAAGGACGCGCTGCTGATGGCGAAGATCACCGCAGACCACCTCGACCTCGACCCGGACCAGGTGCTGGTGAGCTCGACCGGCGTGATCGGGCGCTACATGCCGATGGACGCGGTCAAGTCCGGGATCATCAACGCGTGCGCGGACATGGACGCTGCGCACGGGCTGGACGCGGCGCACGCGATCATGACCACCGACTCGAAGCCCAAGCTCGCCGAGCTCGAGGTC
>WNGK01001903.1_pt1 | contig 24180 bp, 23 predicted proteins | sample 5400601 | NCBI WGS metagenome assembly WNGK01 (sample SAMN13153376, study PRJNA577476) | soil metagenome | isolation source: 60 cm soil or saprolite under Garry oak tree replicate 1 | place: USA:California | collected 2016-06-15
GATCATCAATGCAACCCGCCAGGATTATTCTTTGTATTTTTGTCACGCTGACTCTCAGCTCAGCAGAACATATCTCTGGGCAAACTCCGGCAGATAAACGCATCGTGATTGCCGCCGGCACCGTGCTCGACGGTAAGGGTCGGGTGCTGCGTGACACTCGTATCGTGATCCAGGGTTCAAAGATCGTAACCATCGACCCAAAGGCTGGGCCGATCGATTTTGATCTTCGCGGTCTCACCGTCTTGCCCGGTTGGATCGATGCGCATGTGCACATAACCTGGAGCTTCGGCCCTGACGGCAAGAATGCCGGCGGCGGAGGAACGACCCAGGAGGCCGCATATCAGGCGGCTGAGAATGCGTATGTGACGTTGATGGCCGGCTTCACGACCGTGCAGAGCGTGGGCTCGCCCACGGACATTCCTTTGCGCGATGCGATCGTCAAAGGCTTGGTCCCGGGACCGCGCATTCTCACCGCCGCGCAACCATTGCAAGGGCAAGGTGAGGCAACCGGTACACCCGACGACATTCGCGCCTATGTTAGAAAACAAAAGCAGGCGGGCGCGGATCTCATAAAGATTTTCGCCGCCGCCAGCCCGGGCCGCAACACTCCAACTCTGTCCCAGGAACAACTCAACGCGGCTTGCGATGAAGCCGGCAAACTCGGCCTGCGCACGCTGGTGCATGCCTACGGACCCGCGGTGAGAATGGCGACGCTGGCCGGTTGCTCCCAGATCGAACACGGCGTTGGGGCGACCGACGATGATCTGAAATTGACACGGCGTTGGGGCGACCGACGATGATCTGAAATTGATGTCGGCAAAGGGGACGTATCTGGATCCCCAAGCTGGCCTGGTCTGGGAAAACTATTTACTCAACAAACAAAAGTTTGCCGGCACGTCTTTTTACCCCGCCACCGTAGACAGCTTTGCTCCGATGGAGAAACTAATTCCCGTCTATCACGAGTTCTTCGCGCGTGCTCTGAAGATCCAGGGGCTGAAAATCGTCTTTGGCACAGATGCTCTGGCCGGCTCCCATGGTCGCAACGCAGAAGAGTTCATCGACCGCGTTCGCGACTGCGGTCAGGAGCCGATGGCCGCTATGATTGCCGCCAACTCGCTCGCGGCTGAAGCGCTGGGCATGGCTGATCAAATTGGATCGATCGCGCCGGGGTTGCAGGCCGACATCATTGCGCTGGACGGCGATCCCTTGAAAGACATTAACGCTGTGCGCCGGGTTGTTTTCGTGATGAAGAGCGGCGTGGTTTACAAGAATGCCGGCCGAATTCGTTAGTTGCATAGCCCGCAAGATGCCGACTACAAAACAAGTCTTTAATCGCAATCGCGGTTGGGCGATTCTCTTCGCGCGCCTCGTGCTCGGTTTGATTTTTTTCATGGCCGGGGCCTGGAAGGTGTTTCAGCTCGGACCACTGCAACACGCGCGCAAATATTTCCTACCGTTCGCAGATACTTTTCTGCCGGTCTGGTCTTTGTGGGCGGCTGGCGTAGTGATTCCCTTTATCGAACTGATTGCCGGCGGTCTCGTGATCGTCGGCTTACGGACGCGGGAAGCTTTGATTGCGCTCGGGTTCGTTCTGGCAATCGTTACATTCGGGCATTTGCTTCATGAGCCCCTTTACGAATTTCATACGCACGTCATCCCGCGACTCGCGTTGCTGTTGTTTGTGCTTGTGTTGCCGGCCTCGGACGATCGTTTTTCACTGGATCACTTAATCGCCAGGAGAAACGTCTCATGACAATGATCACCATCCGTCAGCTTTCAAAGAGCTTCGGGGCCCAGGTGGCAGTGAAGAGCATCGATCTCGATGTTCCTGCCGGACAGCTGGTCGGTTTGCTCGGGCCAAATGGAGCGGGGAAAAGCACTACGATCAGGATGCTCACCGGAATGCTGCTGCCCACATCCGGCACGGCCGAAGTCGGCGGGTTTGATGTGGTCCAGGACCCGCTGAGCGTTAAGCGGATTGTGGGATACGTTCCCGAGAGTGGAGCTGTATTCGAGGCCCTTACCGGTTGGGAGTATTTACAACTAATCGCGGCCTTGTATCACATGCCGGAAGATGAAGCGGCGACAAGGATTGAACGCTTCGGACAGTTTTTCGATCTCACTACCGACACTTTGCAGGATAAACGGCTTTCTGCTTACTCGAAAGGCATGCGCCAGAAAGTCGTCATCACGGCGGCGTTATTGCATAATCCCAAGGTCGTTTTTTTTGACGAGCCCCTCAACGGCCTCGACGCCAACGCCGCGCTCAGTCTGAAGACCTTAATCACGTCGTTGGCCCGCGAAGGCAAGACCATTATTTATTGTTCGCACATTCTCGATGTCGTTGAGCGAATCTGTAAGCGAGTAGTAATCATTCACGAAGGATCGATTGTCGCCGACGGATCCGTCGAACAACTTCTGGAACAAAGCGGTCAACATTCGCTGGAACAGGTTTTCAATAAACTGACTGCCACGGAAAACCTGTTGGCGCGCGCCGAAGAGTTTGCTCGCGTGCTCACTCAGTAACGAGTATTCGTCGTGAAACACTCCAATTCCCAGGCTGCGACTATCGACCGCCGGCAATTGAGAGCGTTGTTGAAATGCTACTTTCGCCTCAGTACGCGGGGCCGCATCACCCAGTCGATGGGCCGATCTGGCAGGAGTCGCAGTGTACTCTTTGCCCTCGGTCTGTATACCTTCACGGGATTGATGACCGGATTCGTCGTCCTGTCAATCCATCTGGACGTGTTTACCTACTCGGTTTTGCTGCACTCCATGACGTTTTTCGTTGTCGGCATGGCCATCACTGCCGAGTCCGGAGATATTCTGTTTAATGTAAGCGAGAGCGATGTACTGGTTCATCGACCGATCCATCCACGCACTTTGCTGCTGGCTAAATCAGTGAATCTGATCGCGTTCGCTCTGATGCTCGCCGCCGCCTTGAATCTTTTTCCCGTTTTCTTTGGGCTGGCCGCCGGGCATGCGCGTCCATGGTTTCCTCTGGTACACGTGCTTTCAATCACTCTGCTTTGCGTCTTCTGCGCCGCCGGCGTGGTGTGCACCTATGGTTTGGTAATCAGATTTCTCGATCGTGAAAAGTTCGACAACTTCGCGGCCTGGTCGCAGGTTGGTCTCTCGGTTTTATTTATCTTCGGTTATCAGGTAATACCGCGATTGCTGAAGCAGTTAGGTGGAGTAAGCCTGGAGGGCTATGGACGATATCTGTGGCCGTTGCCGCCCGCGTGGTTCGCCGGAATTGACGCCGCGGCGGGCAGCGATCAAGCGGGGGCCGGTATGTTTGGACTTGCGCTGATCGGAGTGCTGATTACGGCGGCACTAAGCTATCTGGCAATCGGCAGGTTGGCGCCGAGTTACGCTGAAGGGCTGACGAAGTTGGCTGAAACTCGCACCCGCGAACCCAGACGTACCCGCGCCAGAACCCGAGTGACAGGGATCCGCAATCCGATTTTGCGTTGGTGGCTCCGTGACCCGGTAGAGTTGGGTGTGTTTCGACTGACGGCGGCCTATATGCGTCGCGATCGGGAAATCAAACTTCGCCTTTATCCATCTCTGGCAATGTTCGTTGTTTTTCCGTTGCTGGGTCTGGTCGATCGGGATCGTGGGGGCTTCTCGACATTCGTGCCTCTAATAACGGTCTGGATGTTAGGAAGCTTACCGGCGACAGCTTTGCAAGCGGTTCGCATGTCGTCACAATTTTCCGCCGCAGACATTTTCTCAGTTGCGCCGCTGGCCAGCACGGCGCCGGTTTTTCACGGAGCCCGCAAAGCTGCCATTTTTTATTTATTGCTCCCCGCAATGTGTGTTGCCGGAAGTTTGATCGTCTTTCTGGCACCCGCAGGTCGCGAATCTTTACTGCTGGCGCTGCCTGGTTTGATCGCGATTCCCACGCTTTCGCTCCTGCCGGGGCTAATCGAGGAGTACCTGCCTCTGTCGCAGCCGGCAGCGCGCGGAGAGCAATCGTCAAGGAACATGGGGCTCATGTTCGCAACGATGCTTTCGATGCTCGTGGTTGTTGGCTTCGCCTGGCTGGCGTGGAGTCTCGGGCTGCTATGGCTTCTGCTTCTGCTCGAAATTCTTCTGATGGCGCTGCTGCATTGGACTTTCAATCGCGCCATCAGAAATCGACAGTTGACCCGTCGCGAGTAAATAGTCGGGTCTCTACTACGATGGCAGCGCGGGTGGATCGCCGCAGGCTTGTAGCCATGATTACCTTGCGACGATGTTAATGATCCGTTCCTAATGAATGAATCGAAAGAGGTGTACTGATGATTAATCGATTACTTCAAATTTGTGGCGTCCTGATTTTCCTGACCGTGACTGCGGTCGCCTTTGTTTCAGACAGTAATCGTCATGTGCCCGCAATTGACGAGTTGCTGACCCTCAAAACCGTTGGCGGCGCGCAAATTTCACCTGACGGCAAGTGGGTCGCATATACAGTAGGCTGGGGCGACTTCAAACAGGACGCTTTCGTCACCCAGATCTGGCTGGCCGAAACGGACACCGGACGCACGTTTCAATTGACGCGGGGAGACAAATCTTCCACGACGCCAAAGTGGTCGCCGAATGGCGAGTGGCTGGCATTCCTGTCGAATCGCCTGGAAGACAAGAACCAGATTTTTGCGATCAATCCCGCGGGCGGCGAAGCACGGCAGCTAACCAAATCAGAAACGGCGATCAGCAACTTTGCCTGGTCAGAAGACGGAAATTCGATCGCCTATCTCGCCACCGAACCCGTGCCACAGGTTTCGAAAGATCGAAAAGAATATCTCGGCGATTTCGAAGTAGTACGCAAGGAATACAGCTTCTCGCATATTTGGACTTTAAGCCTCAGCGAAGCCATGAATGGACCATTAGTTGGGAAGCAACGGACGAAGAAAAAAGATTTCAGCGTCGATTCCATTTCGTGGTCGCCCGACGGAACCAGGATCGCGTTCAGCGCGACGGTTAATCCCGATTTGATTCAAGGTGTCACCTCAGACATTTACCTTCTCAATCTGGCTGACGACTCGGTCAAAAAGATCGTTTCGCAACCCGGCCCCGACAACGGCCCGCGCTGGTCGCCTGACGGAAAACAAATAGTCTTCTCGTCAGGGATGGGCAACACGTTTTTCTTTGCCAGTAATTCGCGTCTCGCAGTCGTGCCGGCTGAAGGCGGCCCACCGCATTCTATAACCGACGCCTTCGACGAAAATGCCGGCCTCGTCGAATGGAAGTCCGACGGCATTTACTTCAGCGGACTACAAAAAACGGCTTCGCACCTGTTTCGTGTCGATCCAGCCGGCGGCAAAATCATGCGGCTTTCGAGCCCGGATAACTTGATGGCCGGATCGTTTTCTCTGACAAAAGACGGAACGCGCGTGGCTTTCACCGCCAGTTCACCCACGTCACTGAACGAGGTCTTCGTTTCCGGTGCCCGGAATTTCGCCCCTCGTGTGCTAACCAACATGACTGAGCAGACAAAACAGTTCGTGCTGGGCACCCGCGAAGTCATTTCCTGGAAGAGCACCGATGGCACGACGATTGAGGGCGTCTTGATCAAACCGGCCGACTTTGATCCAGCAAAGAAATATCCTCTGCTTTGCGTGATTCATGGTGGCCCGACGGGAATCGATCGCCCGTCGCTACTGGCTCCTGATGCTCGTTACTACCCTTCGGACATCTGGGCAGCGCGCGGCGCGCTGGTGCTGAAAGTGAATTATCGCGGCAGCACAGGCTATGGTGAGAAGTTTCGCAAACTGAACATGCGCAACCTCGGCGTCGGCGATGCGTGGGACGTTTTATCGGGCGTCGATTATCTAATCAGCAAAGGCTGGGTCGATAAGACAAAGGTCGCGTGCATGGGCTGGAGTCAGGGTGGTTATATCTCGGCGTTCCTCACGGCCTCTTCAGATCGTTTTGTCGCAATTTCGGTGGGCGCCGGAATATCCGACTGGTCCACTTATTATTACAACACGGACATCACGCCGTTCACGATCAATTATCTCGGCCATAACCCCGTTGATGATCCGCAGATTTATCAGAAGACCTCTCCCATCGCCTATGTTAAAAATGCGCGCACGCCGACCCTGATTCAGCATGGCGAACTCGATCGCCGCGTGCCCATCGCGAATGCTTACGAGTTAAGACAGGCGCTGGAAGACAAAGGCGTGCCCGTCGAGATGATTGTCTATAAAGGCTTTGGCCATCCAATCACGAAGCCAAAGGCGCAGCGTGCGGTGATGCAACACAACCTCGCCTGGTTCAATCACTATCTCTGGAACGATCCATTGCCGGATTTTGCTAATCCGGATTTGCCCAAGAAGGAAAAAGAGGGCGACAAGAAAACAGCAAGCAGTTCCCCTTAAGAAAACTTGGCCAGGGATACTCTCTTGCAGACTTTGAATGTGGTTGATCTTCTGCCAGATCATCCCACCGTGGGCAGAAAAAGACCGAGGGAGGTGCGCGCCGGGCGCACGTCCCTCCTTGATTAACTAATCGTAAAAACGGCCGCGTTAGGGTTTCCTGGTCGCCGTGGGCTTGGCTGAAGCTGCCGGAGCGACTTTCGCATTGGCGTTGGCCGCCTTGGCATTCGCATTGGCGTTGGCGGCCTTAGCATTGGCGTTTTGCGCCATCGCGTTAGCGTTATTAGCCGCAGCATTCTGATTCATCGCAGTGTTGGCCGCCTTATTCGCGTTAGCGTTCGTGTTGTTGTCATTTGACGCGGTACCGCAACCGGCGGCAAAGGCAGTGAGCGATCCAGCAGCAATCAGAGCTACGATTCGAGACTTGGTCATGAAACCTCCTCTATAGGTCCTATTCAGCAAGACTTCAAAAGCTTGGTGTGCATCAATTAGGTCAAGGCTCTGAAATGCGCCGCCGCCAACTGCAGCGGACCGCGGACAAAGAAATTGAGCCTAAGACTTCGTCTAGCGCGGCGGATATTAGATCAGTTTTGGCGCTTGATGCAAGAAAAACTGCAAATATACCCTCGGTTGATTTTCAAGATAAGCATCCGGCGCCGCCCCAATACCGGCAACCGTCCGCCTTCACTTCGTCGCCACTACTTGGTTTTGTTGCCGGTATTCGCTTTGGTATTGGCATTTCCGGAGTTGTTATTTGCCGCGCCAACCTTGAGCTGATTCTTCACTGCTTTTACGCCGGCGACACTTTTGGCGACCGATTCGGCCTTCGCTTTTTGCGCGGCCGTAGGAACGGTTCCCGTTAAGGTAACAACGGCATTGTCGACGTCAACGTTAATGGTCGAGTCGCTGAGATCGCTGGCGGCGGCGAGATCGAAACGGGTCTTTGTCCATAGCCATCCATCATCAACCCCGGTGCCGATTTTTCGGCCCAGTTGCTTCGCTTGCTGCGAATAACTTTCTTTGTTCTTTTCGTATTCTTCACGCGTACCCTTGCGGGAAGTGTTAGCGTTGGTGTTGGCGTTCGACGATGCGTTCTCATTTCGCGCCATGTTGGTATTCGCATTCGCATTACCATTGTCATTTCGTGTCGTGCTGCATCCAGTTATGACTGCGGCTAATCCGAGGACAAGTATTGCCGTTATGCTCTTCATGACTTTGTTCCCTCCTGGTCTGTTTGGGTGGGGGTCTTGACGATGCAGAAAATCGTAGATCGTCCTGAGGCTTTCCGTAAGGACAAATCAACTCTCATGCGCGTTCGTCAGAAAAATGAGAGTAAAAAGAAAGACCAGAAGGATACTCTGCGAAGAACTGAGGGGAATTGTATTGATTTGCTCCGGCTGTATCAGTACCGGGGAGCGATAGCGACCGGATCATTAACTTGACTTGAGTGGCAAACATCCCTTGCTATCGCTCGGGGTACAGATACGAGAGGTACCGGGAGCGATAGCGACCGGATCATTAACTTGACTTGAGTGGCAAACATCCCCTCGCTATCGCTCGGGGTACTGACACGAGAGGCCCCGACTAGATTGAAGTTTTGAGAAACAAAGGCGGGACAGGTCTACGGCTTTAGTCGATTAGTGAGCGTTACCATTTGATCGAACCTTCTTTGCTCGTGTCGATCTGCGCGAGGTCACTCGATCCGTAGAAGAAGCCTTTCATGTTATCGAGCAAAAAGTTTTGCGCTTCGGGATTAGTCAGGTCGAGACCGTAATGATTGATGATTCTGGTTTGCGTCATCAGCCATTCCGACCAGCACGGTTGGCATACTTCGCTCGCCATCTTTTGCCCCAATTCCGTCGGCAGGGGCGCAAAACCGAGTGGCGGACGCTTCTGCCCGCAACGGGCGCATTTGATTTGGTCTGACATAATTGTTTTTTCTCTGAAACCGATTATCCAGTTTCAAGTTTAAGGTTTCAAGTTTCAAGCTTCGAAAACCAGAGACAATCGTCTTAAATTGAAACCTGAAACTTGTAACTTGAAACTACTTATTTGCCGCCTGAATTGCCTTGATAATCTCGTCATCCTTTGGCCGTAACAACCCAATCGGCCGCACGTCGCGATAACGGATAACGCCTTCCGCGTCGATGACGAAAACTGAGCGCGCGACTTTGCCGGGGATCAAAGATTTTGCGCCATAAAGATCCGCGACGCTTCGATCAACGTCAGCGAGCAAACGCAGTGGCAGATCATGATGCTCTCTGAAGCTCTTATGCGACTCGACAGAGTCGGTGGAAATTCCGACTATCTCAGCTTGGGTCGCCGCATAGTCCGGCCAACGATTGCGCAGCGAACACATCTGCCTGGTGCAAACAGGTGTTTCGTCGCCCGGGTAAAAGAGTAAAACGACCACCTTTCCGTGATTATCGTAAAGACGCCATTCATGATCAGTATCATCCACGAGCATGAAATCGGGGGCTCTACTTCCAACCTGGGCTTTCTCGTTATTCATATGCTCTGCGTCGGCTTGCGGATTTGATCAACGGAAAACCTACGGAAAGACTTTGGGAACTGATCTCATCAGCGCGGCGCCGACCAGAATCGTTAGACCGCAAACAATATTCAGACCCGACCAAAATGCCCGGTATGTCTGCATACCCCGCAACTTCTCAGCGGGCAGCGCCAATAAGAAGGTAATACTGAAAGACCGACCGCTCCGGCCATTTTGATCACAAAATACAACAGGTAGAGCTGGTGGTCCATGACATAAGGGTATGTCCAAATCCACTGAACAATCCCGGTCACAGCGACAACTGACACACCAGTCCATTTGATATATGCGAATCGTCGAATCGCGCTACCCAGGAAACTTCCCCGCTGCGGTTCGGGAAGTAAATCCAATGCAGGCCAAAGCACCATTCGGGCGTAAACCAGTCCACCGAGTGAGGTGCAAGTTGCTGCGATATGTAGCACGCGAAAAACAAGCTGCAGCATCACAAAGTGTCCTGATGAACTTCTGTCGTTAGCTCACTGCTGGCCAGTGCTTTTCCTCTAATCGCGGTCATTAAGTAAGTCAGGCTTCCGGCGACTGCACCGTGTAGCAGTGGAGATAAGAGAAAATCTGTCGCAAATTCTCGAAAGAGTAAGCCGCTAATGAAGCCTTGAATCGCGCCGGCTACAAGACTCAACAAAACCGGCACGATGGATTTTCTCGCCGTTGAGAAGATAAAGAAATGACTTACTCCGGCTGCAAGCACTCCACTGATTGCCCCAATGACCAAAACGATGACAGCCAATGCAAAAGACCTGGGAATGAATGCGAAGAGATAGGCGACCGCGCCAAAGAAAAACGGCTCCAACCAATGGGCGTCCCGGCCATAATCAACTGGCCTGCCTTTTGTCGCAGCCTCCTTTTCGATGCGTCGATCATCTCGATAGAAATAACAGAGAAAGAGGCCCACAGCGATTCCGATATAAGCGCCGATCGCCAACCAAATCAAAATATGCCGATCGAATACTCGCGTCGCGCGCGTCTCGGCGAGGACGCCTAGTACGCCCAGCACTCCTCCCCACAACCCGCCGGCAAACATGCTGCGATCAAGTCTGAGAACAAAGAACAGGAGGCGCAAAAGGAGGACTTGGCCCAACGCTATTATCGAAGCCAGCAGAAATAACTTTCCGGCAGATCTCGCGTCGCCCAGGATCACCGCGACAATAACAAAAAAGCCGTTCCAACCTATGAGCCCGGTAAGAAAGCTGGAGGGCAACGAACTTCGTCGTTTTAGCGGGCCGATGCTCATCCTACGCTCCCGAAATGGTTGGCTTATCCAGATATGCCAGAGCGAAAGACCGTTGAGTCATCAGGTAGCAAAATCCCTGATGTCCTTGAACGGTGTTTCTCGATCACTGAAATCCGGGCGATAGTAAAATGCTGCCCCATCATACTCCTGCATCCATCCCTGTTCGATTCCGAATTCATCCAGAGCCGACGCGGCGCGCAACCATTCTGATTCGCTGATGCGCCGCGAGAGCAGGACATACCGTTGATTCGTTCCGGTTGCATTGGTCGGATAGTACTGGGCCATCAGCGAAACCGCGATGCGCGGACTAAGTTCATCTCGAATCCAGCGGAGCGAACCGCGCAACCCGCCGATATCGTTCGGCAGCACGAGCAGGCGAATCAGCAGCCCGCGTTTCACCAGTCCGTCTTCGGAATAAACGAGCTGATCGCCCATCTGGCGATACATCTCAGCGATCGCCGCGCGCGAAACCGACGCATAGCTGCGTACTTTTGAATACAGGAAACCGGCTTCGTCTTCAGCGTATTTCAAATCAGGCAGGTAAACATCGACGGTGCCGTCAAGCAGTCGCAGGACTTCAACCGAATCATAGGCATTCGTGTTGTAAACGATAGGCAGGCGCAACCCTTTCTCAGCCGCGATCAGAATTGCGCGCGCCATCTGTGGCGCAAAATGGGTGGGCGAAACAAAATTGATGTTGTGACAACCGCGCGCCTGCAATTCAAGCATCATTTCCGCCAGCCGCTCGTGTGTCACTTCATTCTTGATCTGTTCTTTGTGGGCCTGCGAAATTTGATAATTCTGACAGTACACACAGCGCAGATTGCAGTTTCCGAAAAAAATATTGCCGGCCCCGCGCGTGCCGGAGAGCGGCGGCTCTTCGCCGAAATGCGCGGTGTAAGAACTGACGATAGGTAGCCTGCCGGAGAAGCACCTGGCTAGCTGATTCTCGATCCTGTTGTTGCCGCAGTCATGTGGGCAGACGGTACAGCTAAATAATAGCTTTTCAAGGGCTCGCACCCTCTCCGCCAGCTCCCCGGATTCGTACAAGGCTAAGTAATTGGGCTGATATTCTGCTGTGATAGTTATCCTCGACGCTTGTTCAAGTTGACCTTCACGTTCCTAACTGGAATCTTGTTCAGACCGTGACGTAGCGAATTATACGAGGGCGGCCTTGCGCCCGACAAACGTAAGGAACAGGACGACGAAGCTGAAGAGAACGACCACACAACCAGCGCCCAGGCCGAGTTGCACGCCCCTGCGCCTCGCTCTGGCGCCCTCTTCCCAGGCTCGGGCAGAATTTGCGGCCGCCTCCGATTCTTTCACCAGGCGGACCCTCTCTGAAGGATCCCTGGCGACTCGGGCCTGCTGGTACTTCTCAGTCATTTCTTTGTGCTTTTGCTCATAGAGCACCTCTTCGTCACTCGGTGCGAACAGCATATAACCGGCCACAGCCGCAGCGGCCAGCCCGCCGAGCAAAAGCAGCAGGGCGAATATGCAGAGCATGGTTCTCAACATGGTGTGACCTCCAGTAGCGCGGCAGAGAGCCACGGCTATGCCCCATCGCCGGCTGGCAGATGAACCTTCTCCAAGCCTACGGCGTGCCGAAGCCCGCCAGTGGATTCCCGTAGAAGGCGTCTGTTTGCCACGTGGCCGGATTCCAATTGTCCAGATTCCCCAGCACTTTCACGGGCACGACGATCTTCGTCGTGGGCCAGTCCGATCTTATGGACACGCCACTGCCGCGATCGCGAGAGCCCCCGCGTTCGTCACCGTCAGCTCGAAGCATGCGCCGCCCGGCGATTTCAGGATGACGCCCTGCCCATTCGCTTCCACATAAATCTTGCCGCTGATAACGTGGAGTCTCGTTTTGGGCGCGCTCGTGCCGATGCCGACATTGACGCCGTTGCTACCGAGCACAAGGCTGCTGCTCTGCGTCACCGAGGCATTCGCACCGATGGCAGTGGCATTGGTAATGCCCGCCGCTCCGTTTGATCCTGAACCGACAAAGGTATTGTTAGATTCGGCAGTATTGAAACTTCCCGCACCTTCACCAACGAACGTATTGCCCGTGCCGGTTGTGTTGCGGTAGCCGGCACTGCTTCCGAAGAATGAATTGCTGCCGCCGGTCGTATTGAACAGCCCAGCTTCGGTTCCGAAGAATGCGTTCCCGTTGCCGGTCGTGTTGGTTACGCCAGCCTGGTACCCGAAAAATGAGTTGCTACTGGCGCTCGTGTTGTCCCGGCCAGCCGATCGCCCGAAAAATGAGTTAAAGCCGCCGGTCGTGTTTGTATTGCCGGCCCCTTTCCCGAAAAATGAATTGGACTCACCGGTCGTATTAAATGTGCCGGCGGCGGCGCCGAAAAAGGTGTTGTTGTTGCCCGTCGTATTCGAATACCCGGCGTCGATTCCGAAGAATGAGTTGAGGCTCCCCGTCGTGTTCGACACACCGGCATGGGCGCCGAAGAAGGAATTTAAGCCGCCGGCTGTATTGGCCAGCCCGGCCAAGCTCCCGAAGAATGAGTTTTCGCTACCCGTCGCATTAAAACGGCCTGCTTGATTTCCAAAGAAGGAGTTGCTTTGACCGGTTGTATTCTGTTCACCGGATGCACTGCCGAAGTAGGAGTTATCGCCGCCCGTTGTGTTGAGCAGGCCGGCAGAATCGCCAAAGAAGGAATTAGCCTTACCAGTGGTGTTAGCAGAGCCGGCACCCGTGCCGAAAAAGGAGTTGCTGCGGCCCGTGGTGTTCGAGCGGCCGGCGGAGTCGCCGAAGAAGGAGTTATCGTCGCCTGTCGTGTTCTCAAGTCCGGCATCATTGCCGAAGAAGGCGTTAAAGCTGGCGGTGGTGTTAGAGCCGCCAGCACGGGTCCCGAAGAAACTATTGCCGATGCCCGTGGTGTTGCTAGCTCCGGCTTGCGCGCCGAAGAAGGAATTGCTAATGCCGCTGGTGTTGCCCAGGCCAGCTGAATTACCGAAGAAGGAGTTGGCGGCACCCGTCGTGTTTGCCTGGCCGGCGCGGAAGCCGAAGAATGAATTGCCGCTGCCGGTCGTGTTGACCCAGCCGGCAGAGCTGCCGAAGAAGGAGTTCTTGATACCGGTGGAGTTGACATTGCCTGCAAGAGCGCCAAAAAACGAGTTGTCACCACCGATTGTATTCTGCGAACCCGCCGACCTGCCGAAGAATGAGTTGTTGCTGCCCGTTGTATTGCCTTGCCCGGCGACACTGCCGAAGAAAGAGTTGCCGCTGGCGACGTTCGAAAAGCCGGCATCGAATCCGAAGAACGCGTTGTAAGCGCCGGTTGTATTGGTCTCGCCGGCGAAGGCGCCGAAGTAGGCATTGCAGCAAGCCGTCTGGTTGTTCCCGCCCGCGTTCATGCCAAAGAAGGCGTTGCTGATTCCGGTTGTATTGGACTCTCCCGCACGCGCGCCGACGAACGAGTTGTTGCTGCCGGTTGTATTGAGCCGGCCCGCATCAAAGCCCGCGAAGATGTTGTTAGTACCGGCCGTACCCAGCACTCGCTCGCCAAGAATGTTGTATTGCGCGGTGGTATCGATCGCGCCGTTGGCACTGATGGCCGCGCCCGCGCCAGTGTTCGTCACCGAGAGCGTCGCGCCGGCATCGCTGCTTGTGAGCGATAGTGGGACCGCGACCTTCGTAGAAGTCACCGCGCCGTCGGCGATCTTTGCGCTCGTTACAGCGTTGTTAGCCAGATGCGTTGTGTTGATGCCGCCCGCGGCGACCCCGAGTGGTGTGACTGCCGTACCGTCGCCAGTGAGCGTCGCGTCGCGTTCGACCTTTTGAAGCCCGCCCCCGGCGCTTCTTAATTGAATATTCAACTGCGGCTCGTGGCTTGTCTGTGAGTTCTCCTTGCTGTCGAAGGTTATGTTCGCCACTTCGGGTGTAGTCCCATCCACGGCGTGCGCGACGAGGGCGAGGCCATAGTTCGGCAGCCCGTTCGTCCCCTGCCCATCATCACCAAGCCACTGCTGAATCAACCCGGTCAGGTCAATCACGAGAAACTTGCCGCGCTTGTCCAGCCCAAGTTGCGTGGTGGTCGTCAATAAGTTACCGAGAGGTGGTGCGTTGTGCCCGGTGATCGTCGCCTCGTCCCAGGCACCGGCGACTGTGTACACGTCCAGCCTGCCGGCAACGGTGATGTTGGCGAGGTAGAGCTTGAGCGTGGCCCGCTCGACGGCGGTGCCGGGCGTATTGACGGGCAGAGTCGAAGAGAGTTTGAACTTGACGTACACGTTCCCCGCGGCGTTGACCAACAGGTTGGGGTTTGTGCCGAAGTTCGAGTCGATGGTTTTCGGCGCTGTGCTTGTGTGGGCGTCATCCGTCAGCACTGACTGCGCGCGCGCGCTGCCCGATATCAGCATCAGTGCCAACAGCAGAAGCAGGGCCAGTGATCTTCTATGAATTAATGTGCCGAACGCGGCATTCATATATTGACATGACATAGGCATTCCCCTTTTCGCTCGACAGAAATTGTCGACTCGTCTGAAAACCGATCGCGGCGACGCTCTTGCGCCTACTGACGCTTGTACCAGCCGGAGATGACGACGCCGGGGATCGAGTTGATGAAAAGAATCTCGCTCCCGTCGGGCGCGACGACAATGTGAGCGGTCGGCTCGCTTGCCCCCTGGACCGTGATCGTGCCGCGGCAATCGGCGCCGACCTGGTAGGTGTTAGTGAAGCTGCGATCGAACACGCCGCCGGCGATTTGGACGGTATCGGTGTTCGACGACGTGCCGTCGGCATTGAAGGTTGTCAGCCCGACGGCCGCGAAAGGCGTGAAAGGCCCGTTCGGCCTTAACGGCGGCTCGGCTGCACCGCCAAACGAGCCGTAGCCCGTCCAGAGGTAGCGGTAAGTGCCGACTACGGTCGCACTGCTGCACTGTGCTGCAGCCGACGCGGAGGCGAGGGCTATCAGGATCACGGACGCTGCCAGCTTCAAAATGTGATTGTGCTTCATGGTTTGCTCCTTTCTTCGCTCAGGTCTCCAACCCGAGCGGCTTTCGTTACGGCACGCGCGGGTCGCCGGTGGCCGCGGACAATTAATAAAGACGCGCTCTCGTAGCTTCGCGAACCTGGAGCGCGATCAGACGACGTTGAGGGTAAATCGAATGTCACCATCGACGACTTCCTCAATGACTGGAATTGGACTACCAGACGAGTTGACACCTTGCGCCATCTTAAAGCGACAACTGCCGCCAGGAGGGTCGTCCACTTGTATGACTATGCGGCGGGTGCCCCTTGGGATAGGGACAGAGTGAATATTTGCTTCACCAGCGCCGACCTCAAACGTGAGCGCTTCTACGTCCGGTCTACCTTTCGAGTCGATAAACGTAATGGTCACGGCGGTGGAATTGGTATTCGCATTAGCGGGCTGGACTTCGAACGTCAATGGTAAATCACCGCGCATGGTGCCCTTGAAAACAGCCAGCGCCGCGTTGGGCTGCATTAGCAGCGCAGTCAGTGCTGCGACTGCACAAGTAAGTCTCTTCATTCTTTTCATCGTCGTCTCCTCCTTAAGTGCTTAGTCTCGGTGTCGAGTGCCTTTGAAGTTCTAACTGGGCTTGCGCCCTCCCCGCTTTTGGTCTTCTCTACTCTTTAAAGCGGGAACGCTTCGCGAAAGTGCCAACGGCGACAGATTCTTTTTGCCCATGGCACGAGCACCTGGCAGGTTGCTGAAAAAAAGCAAATCAGCCACAGAGACGCAGAGGCACAGAGAAAGACTGAAAGGAAATCAATTGGAATCCCGAACAAATACTGGCTCTTTCATTTTGGTTCGTCCTCTGTGTCTCGGTGTCTCTGTGGCTGGAAATGGTTTTTCAGGAGCCTGCTAGAGTGTCTGGCCCAGTTGTGGTAATTTCTGCGGCGTACCGCAGGAAGAGGTTTTATGCGGACGCACTCGCCGAAAGAGATCACGCGGCTCTTAGTCGCCTGGGGCGAAGGCGACGAGGCTGCCCTCGATGAGTTGTCCCCGCTCGTCTATGAGGAGTTGCACCGCCTCGCGCACCACTACATGGGACGCGAGCGCGCGGCTCACACCCTGCAAACCACCGCGCTGGTCAACGAGGCCTACGTCCGCCTCATTGATTGGAAGAACGTGCGTTGGCAGAACCGCGCGCATTTTTTCGCCGTCTCGGCTCAATTGATGCGCCGCATTCTCGTTGACTTCGCGCGCGCGCGCGGCTACGACAAGCGCGGCGGCAGGGCGCGGGCGGTCACGCTCGACGAGGCGGCCCTCGTCGCGGACGAGAAAGGCACGGACCTGGTCGCACTCGACGAGGCGCTTGTGACGCTCGCCGAACTCGACCCGCGGCAGAGCAAGATTGTGGAGCTGCGCTTCTTCGGGGGCCTGACCAACGAGGAGGTCGCCGAGGTATTGAAAGTCTCTGAGGGTACGGTGCGGCGTGACTGGAGCCTCGCCCGCGCCTGGCTTCACCGTGAACTGTCAAGCGCTGTGACGAGTGGGTAGTATCTTAAGTTGGGAGTCCCGCCTTCAGGCGGAAACTGTTCTTAACTGCACCGACCCAAAGGCGGAACTCTAAACGGTCAGACGCTCTCTTGGATTTAGACACTGCTGACGAATGACAATCGACAAGTTTGAAGACTTGTCGCCACTCGTCAGTAGCACTGTTTTTTATGACGCCCGAACGCTATCGGCAAATCGGCGACTTATTCCACGCCGCGCTGGAGGTTGACTCTGACGAGCGCGCCGCCTTTCTCGAACGCGCTTGCGCAGACGACCCGGCGCTCCGTCGCGAAGTCGAGTCGTTGCTCGCGTCACACCAGCAGGCGTCGGGATTCATCGCATCTCCGGCGCTCGCGGTTGCCGCCGGGTTGCTCGCCGAGAGCGAGACGGATGCGCTCCTGGGGCGGACGATTGCACGCTACCGTGTGCTTTCGCTCATCGGCGCGGGAGGCATGGGCCGAGTCTATCTGGCCGAGGACACTGAGTTGGGCCGCCGTGTGGCGCTGAAGCTTCTGCCGGAATTTTTCACGCATGACAAAACGCAGGTGCAGCGCTTTCGGCAGGAGGCGCGGGCTGCCTCGGCCCTCAATCACCCGAATATCGTCACCGTCCATGAGGTCGGGCAGGTCGACGGCACCGAATTTATCGTCACCGAGTACGTCGAAGGCGAGACGCTGCGCGATCGGCTGACACACGCGCCGCTACGCCTGCGCGAGGCTCTCGACGTGACGGCCCAGGTAGCCGATGCCCTCGCCGCCGCGCACGAGGTAGGCGTCGTACATCGCGACATCAAGCCCGAAAACATCATGCTCCGGCGCGACGGTTACGTTAAGGTCCTGGATTTCGGCCTGGCGAAGCTGACGGAGAACCTTGCGGAATTCCAGGCGGGCGAGTTCGAAGCTCCGACCAGAGAGATCATCAGGACGAACCCCGGTATGGTGTTGGGCACTGCTGAGTACATGTCGCCGGAGCAGGCGCGAAGCCTGCAGGTGGACACCCGCACCGACGTCTGGAGCTTAGGGGTCGTGCTCTACGAGATGGTCGCCGGCCGGCGTCCGTTTTCGGGAGAGACATACGGCGACATTATCGTTTCCATCCTGGAGCGGGAGCCGGCCCCACTCGCGCGACTGGCGCCGGCAGCCCCGGCTGAGTTGGAGCGGATCGTGACGAAGGCTTTAGCCAAGGATCGTGAGGAGCGTTACCAGACGGTTAAGGACATGTCGATTGATCTCAGGCGGCTGCGGCGCCGGCTCGAGGTCGAGGCCGAGATCGAACGGTCCGCGGCGTCGGAGGCGAACGGCGAAGCGGTGACGTCAGGAGGTCAGGTAGTAGTGGCGTCGGCGCGAGAGCAAGGTGTTCCCCAAACCGAGCAAGTTGGAACTGCCGCGCGGACTTCGAGTCTCGAATTCGCAGTGACCGAGATCAAGCGGCACAAGACGGGCGTCGCACTAACCGCTGTCCTTCTCATCGCCGCGCTCGCGGGCCTGTCATTCGGCCTCTACAAGTTTTTCGCGCGGGCTCAACCTGGCCGGCCCGCCGCGCCGCTCAAAGTCACGCCCTTGACGAGCCTGCCGGGCATTGAGCGCAACGTCGCGTTCTCGCCGGACGGTAAGCAAATCGCTTTTGTCTGGACAAATAAAAGACCAAACTTTGACGTTTACGTCAAACTGATCGGGGCAGGTGAGCCGTTGCGTCTGACTACCGATCCGGGCCGCGATATGAGTCCGGCCTGGTCGCCCGACGGGCGCTATATAGCTTTCATGCGCGGCACCGGCGAGCGCAAAGGCTTTTACATCGTTCCGTCCCTTGGTGGTGCTGAGCGCAAACTGACGGACGCGTATGGTTGGCAGCAGCGGGGAGTCATGAATCAGGATGTCGCCTGGTCGCCAGACGGACGCACGCTTGCCATTGTCGACAAAGCCGCCGAGGAAGACCCGTGGTGCATCTACCTGCTTTCCGTCGAAACTGGGGAGCGACGCAAACTCACGACGCCCCCTGCGAAGACTGACGGCGACACAACTGTAGCTTTCTCACCGGACGGACAAACGTTGGCGTTCGTTCGTTCACATAACTTAGTTGGCGATATCTATCTCGCGCCCGGAGACATCTACCTTGCGCCTGTGACCGGCGGCGATCCCGTGCGTCTGACTTTCGATGAAGTAACAATCGAAGGCTTAGCGTGGACACCCGACGGTTCGGAACTCGTCTTCTCGTCTGATCGCGGCAACACGAGCCGTCCGACCCTCTGGCGTGTGCCGGTCAAGGGGGGAACGCCCGAACATTTAGGTCTCGGCGATGGCATTTTTGATCTCTCAATCTCAGCTCAGGGCGGGCGCATGGCCTTCGCCCAAGAGTCAGACGACTTCGACATTCACCGTGTCGAGGTGATCGCCCAGCCCGGCGGTCGCCGCAAGATAGGATCGCCAACGAACCTGATTTCTTCCACGCGGTCAGATTCAGACCCGTATTTCTCTCCCGATGGACAAAGGATTGTCTTCATGTCAAATCGTTCCGGCAAATCAAATTTGTGGGTATGCGACGCGGAAGGCAAGAACTTGATGGAGTTAACCGATGGCCTCTACTTGGATACGCCGAGGTGGTCGCCGGACGGACGTCTTATCGTCTTCAGCTCGCTCGAAAGCGGCAACGCCGATATCTCAGTGATCGATGCTAATGGTGGCGCTGTGCGCCGTTTGACGCACGATCCGTCCGCAGAGACAACGCCGATTTGGTCACCTGACGGAAGCTGGCTTTACTTTGGCTCGAACCGCACTGGACGCGCAGAAGTATGGAAGATGCCAGCGGCGGGAGGAAGCGCTGTGCAGTTGACGCATGGCGGCGGTTTCAATCCTATTCCCAGCCTGGACGGTCATACGGTTTACTACTTGCGCGACGAAAAAGAGCCTTGGTTGTGGGCGGTGAGCGCCGAAGGCGGCGTGGAAACGGGCGTCTTAGAGAACCCAGAGCCAGGTAAATGGCTGGAACCCGCGAATTGGGCGGTGGTGCAGCACGGGATCTACTTCCTTGAAGGGAAGCGAGGTAATCCTTACACGCTCAAATTCTTCGACTTCGAAACGCGCCGTACGACGCTGCTCACGACGTTTGAGCCCTTGACACCGTTTGCGATGATAGGACTAACCGTTGCGCCTGATGAGCGCTCCATTCTCTATTCTCGCCTGGAGAAATTCGACTTCGATCTCATGCTGGTCGAAAACTTCCATTGATGCGACCGGGAGATATGAAGGCCCGATCCTTTTCAAACCATTACTGATCATGGCGTCTCGGTTGGGAGTCCCGCCTTCAGGCGGAATCAGCTCAGCGAACGACTGCCGCCTGAAGGCGGAACTCACAACTTACTCAAATACCGCAGGAGTAATCATGGCGGTTAAGACCGCGAGCGATGATGATAATCCCTCCATTGCTGCGTCAGCATTCTAACGACTTGGCGACAGGAGGCCAACCGGAGCGTTTTTCCGCACCCGTCGTTACCCGCTACCTCTCAAGAGACTTAGCGCGTAATGTACAGAATGATGAGTGTAAAGGCGGGCCCGAAACTTATGGTATGCTCCGCGCACAATGCGATTGTGGCTTTCGCGGAGCAGCCAGATTCCCATTCGCGAGCAACTGATCACGCAAATCACACTGGGCGTGGTGAGTGGCGATCTCGAGGCCGGGGAAAAGCTGCCAAGTACACGCGAGCTTGGCCGCCGATTCCGTATCCACTCGAATACTGTCAGTGCCGCTTACCGCGAGTTGCAGCGACGCGGACTGTTGGTTTCCCGTCGCGGCAGCGGTGTCTATGTGATCGAGCTTCGGGAAGAGACAACACTCGTTGGCTCGCTGAAACTCGATCGAATGGCGTCGCAATTCATCAAGTCTGCGCGTCAAGCCGGATTTTCGCTCAAGAAAGTCAGATCGAGCATCGACCGCTGGCTGAATCTGCAGCCGCCCGATCATGTACTCGTGATCGAACCTGACGTCGAATTGCGCCGGATTCTGATCGCGGAAGTCGAGTCCGCCACGGCCTGGCGCGCGCGTGGCGCAACCATTGAAGAATGCCGCGATCGCCGAATCCTAATCGGCGCCGCGCCCGTCGCAATGTATCCGCGGGCCAAATCTGTGAGCGCGGTATTGCGGCCGAGCCGCGAATGTTTGTTTCTTCATTCGACCTCTGTGGCCAGCTCTCTGAAAGGAGAAAAGTCTCCGCCAATCGATGCTCTGGTTGCCGTCGCCTCACGCTGGCCGGGGTTCTTGAACTCGTCGCGCACGATTCTGGTGGCCGCAGGTCTCAATGCTGAAGCGCTAGATTTTCGGGACGCGCGCGCGCCTGGCTGGCGGAAGGGTTTGCGATCAGCCGCGCTGGTAATTACCGATTCCGTCAGCGCGCGGAATCTCCCTCCCGCCTGTAGGGTACGGGTCTTTCCCGTGATTTCTGATTCTTCCCTCGCAGACTTGCGCGCCTACCTCACGAGATCCTTAAGTGAAATGTCGACCGATCTGTGACAGTCGTTAAAGTGGCACAGTACCCCCAGACAGAGAATCAATCTGCGATCTATCCTCAGCTTCGCTGTGCCGATGATTTCGCTTTTTCATCCCGTCGACCGTGTCGCCAGCGGTCGCATTCCAGGTTTGCTGGGCGTCGTATTGATCGTTGGTACTTCGGGCCTCGCACCATCGAGTATGTCTGCGGCAGCAATATCACTTCAGGGTTCGCAGCTCCCCAGCGCGCAAACGCTCCGGCCCAAACTCACCCTCACGGCTGAGCGGAACGAAATCAATGCCATGGCCGTCAGTCCTGATGGCAGTCTCATGGTCACGGTAGTCAGCCGGCTCCGGCGACCACGTTTGCGACGACTGCTCCTGGGCGTTGTCTCCAGTATGAACGATACGCGGCGATCGGACTCAGTCTTAAAACTTTGGGATCTACGAGGAAGCCAACTGAAACGCACGATAAATGATCTATCGGTCGGCTACTTCAGAACGATCACCTTCAGTCTCGACGGACGGATGCTGGCAGCCAGTGACGAATCCTGGCCACGTCGCATAAAGGTGTGGGATTTGAACTCCGGAAAACTCGTGCTGAATGTGCGCGGCGATCTCTATAATGATCGCAGCGCTTTTAGCCCCGACGGCAATTTGCTGGCGATCACGGAAATGCCGCCGATCAAACAATGCAGCACCAGCCTCTTTGATCTGCGGACGGGGATGTTGGTCGCCACTCTCCCGCTGGATACGAAACTCGCCCGTGACTGGGACAACGCTTGTAGTTTGGGCGTCTATTTCAGCAACGACGGCCGCCGGCTAATCACCACGTCCAGTGATCGCGACTCGGCCCTGTGGGATGCCGGTACAGGCAAGCGCGTAGCAGTGCTTGCGGGAGCCTCTTATTCGATCTTCCACGATCCCTCTGATGGTCCGACCGAGATGTTCTCTCCGGACGGAAAGCTCGCGGTTACATTAAGGCCAACTTATCAACCCGACAAAATGACTCTCAGCGCCGAGCTTTGGGACGCGGAGACCGGCGCGCTAATCCGCCACCTTGAAACGGCATCCGCGCCGGTGCGATTCAGTCCTGATGGAAAAACACTGGCGAGCGCCGGCTGGCGAACCCCGGGCACGATCGTCGAGCTTTGGGACGTCACCACGGGGAAATTGATCAGAACCCTGAAGGACACTAAAGGCGGCTGCAGCGACATTATTTGGAGTCGGGATGGTCAGACTATCGCCACCGCCGGTGACAAACTAAGGGTTTGGAACGTTTCGACCGGACGATTAAAGTCATCGCTCCCGGCGGTCGTTGACTGGGGCTGGGACTTTGGCAGCTTCATCAAAAACTGGGACAGACTCTACCTCAGTCCCGACAATAATTTCCTGATCGCAGCCAACAACAAGTCAACGCGCCTAATTGACGTCGGGACCGGCGCACTCTTAGAACGGATCGATAAGCTCCGTCTCCCCGCTTTCTTCACCTCACAAGGGTACTGGGCCACGCTGACGCTGGATCGAAAGAGTGTGACCCTGTGGGAAATCTCTCCGAATTGAGTTAAATTTGCGCAGGTTCCAAACGCGCAAATGCCAACCAACGATTATCATTTCATCGATTGCCGAAGTAAGCTTTAGGCATTCCTTACTTATGCTTGAACTCTATTTCATTTTCTATCGCACTCCGAAATTAATGACTCGGCTCGCGCGAGAACGGAATCGCAGCGCGGTTAAATGGAGTTTACTCGGCATAGCTGCGTGGATTGCGGGCGAACTTTTTGTTGCTTTCGCAGTTGGCACGGTTTACGCCTTCGGCGCAATTGCCTTGGGTTGGCCTGCGCGCGAACCAGGCGGATTGGTATTTGCTACTTATATTCTCGCCTTAATGGGTGCGATCTTCAGCGTGACTATGGTCGCACGCATTCTGCGATCAAAATCGGCGCCCGAGTCGTTCCCGGTCCCTCCACCTCCACCCGAGTTCTTAGATGCAGGAGGAAAATGACTGTGTCGGCGAGAGCAGAACTGTTAGTCGCCTGGCTGCGTCTTCGAAAGTGGCCTGGCACTCGTCTGCGACGCCTCCGGTCAAATTGCTCGTCTATCGCGTGCCGATGAACTGACCGACGAGAAAAGAATTCGCTTGTCTAATCGCGCCCTGTTGCCCGGAATGATTAACGCGCACTCTCATGCCTTTCAGCGCGTGTTGCGCGGGCGGACCGAGTATCGAAGCGACGATCGGGCAGACAGTTTCTGGACGTGGCGCGAAATGATGTACTCAGCGGCGACCCGTTTGACGCCTGAAAATATTTACGATGCCTCGCGTATGGCCTTCATGGAAATGGTCTTGGGCGGAATTACCGCGGTGGGCGAATTTCATTATCTGCATAACGCCCCCGACGGCACTCCTTACGACGATCCAAATCTGTTAGCCAAACAAGTCATTCGCGCGGCAAACGATGTCGGACTCCGCATCGCCTTGTTGAGAGTTGCTTATGCCCGATCAGGTTTTCAGATTGGGACGAATCCGAGACAGGCGCGGTTCATTGAAAGTGATTCGGAGAGCTTTCTTAAGAATTTCGAGTCGCTGGTCGATAGCGTCAGCAGCTCCACCGTTAGGCAGGGTACGGTTTCCGGCGAGGTTCCACCTGACAGTCAGGCTTCTGACAAAGCCTGGATTGGATTGGCCCCGCACAGCGTGCGGGCCGTGCCGCTGGAATATCTCCGCGAAGTGATTGGATACGCAGGGCCACACGCTTTGAAAATCCACATGCATGTCGCCGAACAACCTGCGGAAGTTTCATCGTGCGTCGCGGAATATGGCCGCACGCCCGTGGCACTCCTCCAGACCGAAGGATTTCTCAGCGAAAACTTTACCGCCGTGCATGCGATTCACGTAACCGCGAAAGCGATCGCCGGTTTCGGAAAGACCGGTGCGCTCGTTTGTGCCTGTCCGACGACTGAGCGAAATCTTGGCGATGGTGTAGTGCCTGTCGATGAATATTTCAGACAGGATGTTGATGTGTGTCTGGGCACTGACAGTCACGCGCAAATCGATCT
>WNGK01003439.1_pt1 | contig 24168 bp, 23 predicted proteins | sample 5400601 | NCBI WGS metagenome assembly WNGK01 (sample SAMN13153376, study PRJNA577476) | soil metagenome | isolation source: 60 cm soil or saprolite under Garry oak tree replicate 1 | place: USA:California | collected 2016-06-15
ACACCGGCGGAACGCTACGACGGCACTCCCTTCATCGACCGCGGCTTCGAGAACATTCCCGCCCTCGCCCACCTACACGAATGGCTGCTCCAGACCATGCCAGCAGCCTGACGGGTTTCAGATGTCCGGTGGAACCTCACCTAGCCGCAACCGAAGGTGCGCCGCGCCAAAATGGAAACCACAGTGAGCGCCCCGGCACCCCTACGTTTGCGCCCGCTGGAGATCGGCGACCTTCTCGACGAGACCTTTCGCATCTACCGCCGCTATTTCCTGCTCTTCGCCGGCATCTCGGTGGTCCTCGCGATCCCCGCCGCCGGGCTGCAGGGCTACAGCTTCTTCGCCCTGTTCTCGACTTTCCTGCAGGCCGTGAACGGCACCACGACCCCCGACTTCAACAGCCTGCTGCCGGCGCTGGCCGTGTTCGCCATCGGATATCTCGTCAACTTTCTGCTGGCGCCCTTCACGTCGGCGACCGTGATCTACGCGGCGTGTCAATCGGCGCTGGGGCGGCCGGTGACCGTGTGGGGCGCGATGGGCGGCGTCCTTCGGCGGTATTTCCCGATCCTCGGGTACCTGTTCATCCTCGACTTGATGGCGGTGCTGTTCTGCCTCTTCCCGCTGTGGATCTGGATCGCGGTGGGCTGGGTGGCCGTGATCCCGGTGATGTTCGTGGAGAACGCCGGGCTCGTGGCGGCGATGGGCCGCAGCTGGCGCCTTGTCGAGGGCCGGTGGTGGCGCACCGCCCTCATCCTCTTCCTGATCGTCCTGGTCTGGTACTTCGCCGGCCTGGCCCTCGAGGCCTTCATCGGCATCGCCAATGCCCTGATCGGGGTGGTGGTGTCCAGCTACGTCGTGCAGGCGGTGGCGCAGGGCGCCGCGGTGATCGTCGCCGCGCTGGTGAATCCCGTGCTGCAGATCGCGATCGTGCTCATCTACTTCGACCTGCGCGTTCGGCGCGAGGCGATTGACCTCTTCCAGCTCGCCCAGCACGTTTCCGCATCGCAACCGGCGTGAGCGCCACCTGAAAACCCACGCCGCCATCAAGGCGCTGACACCGCTGCTGCTCGCCATCGGCCTCGCCTGGCCGATCGCCGCGTCTGCCGATCCTCCGCCGCCACCGACCTACGTCGAGGCGGTGCAGAGCACCATCGACATCGTCGGCGGTGCGCACGACGGGGACGTGGACGCGGCGCAGAGGGCGGTCGGCGCGCTGGTTGCGGGCACCGGCCACAGCCAGCCGGAGATCATCGCCGACCTGCAGATGCGTCCGCCGGATTTCGTCGACGCGTATACGCGCCTGCGCGCGCTGCTCGACGCGCTAAACGCGCCTCTCACCACCGCCGACCCGGCGCAGGCGTCGCAGCGGCTCCAGGACGTGCTGTCGATGAGCCGCTACCGCCCGCTGCACCAGCCGCCGACGCTCCTCGACCGCCTGGGCCAGTGGGTCCGCGATCGGATCAGCGACCTGCTCCGATTCCTCTTCGGCGGCAGGGGGGGGCCGGTTGTCCCGCCCGTGTACTTCTACATCGTCGGCATCGTCACCGTCGCCGTGGCCGCGGTCGTGATCTTTCGCGCCGCCCGCGGGCGAATGGCCGAGGTCGCGCTCTCGCGCGCGCCCATGGGGCCGCAGTCGCCGGCCGACTTCTTCGCGGAGGCCGATCGCCTCGCTGCTGCCGGGGATCGCGTCGGCGCGATCCGCGCGCTGTGCGCAGGTGTCGCGGCCTCCCTCGCCGGGGAGCAATCGTGGACGGGGAGCCCCCTCACCGTGCGCGAGATCTTCCAGCGCGCGCCCGAACCCGCCCGCCTGCGGCCGCTGCTGCGACCGTTCGAGGCCGCGGTGTACGGGGGTCGCGATGTCGACCCGGCCGCTTATTCGCAAGCAGAAGTCGCGGCGGCGCCCTTCAGGAAGCCGCCGGCGGAGGCGGCGGCATGAAGGGGCTGCGAGGCTGGGTCATAGCGCTGGTGATCGCGCTGCTCATCGGAGCGACGGCCTACCTCGGCCAGCCGCGACAGGACTCGCCGGAGCACAGCTCCAACAGCGATGCGGCCAACGGCGCCTCCGCCGCGCTGCTTTTCACCCAGGCCATGGGCCATCCGACGAGCCAGATCGAAGGCAGCTTCTCGATACCGTCGCAGGACAGCCTCATGTTCGTTTTCACCCCGACCAGCCCGTACACGTCCGACGATGCCGGCAGGACGGCCGCCTGGGTGCGGTCAGGGGGCGTGCTCGTTTACGCCTCCGAGCAGGGGGACCCGGAGCTGGATCATGCGTTTGGGGTGAGCAGGCTCAACGGGCAGATTTCCAGCCAGACCGAGCTTGCCAGCCCCGTGCTGGCCGGCGTGAGGACCGTGTCCGGCGCTGATATGGCCGTCCCCCTGGACGCATCCTCGTCGCAGGTCCCGATCCTGCGCACCAGCGGCTATCCGCTCGGTTACATCGAGAAGCTCGGCCAGGGGACCGTGCTCGTCCTGTCCGACCCGCTGGTGCTCTGCAACGGCTATCTCGACAAAGCGGACAACGGCCGGCTGCTCGCCGACCTCCTCGGGCTCGCCGGCAGCGGCGCTCCCGTCGCCTTTGACGAATACCATCACGGCCTGATCCTCACCGACTTTGCGCCGCAAGCCTGGGTGACGACTCCATGGGGCGCCGCCATCCTGTGGTTCCTGGTCGCTGTGTTCGCCGGCCTGCTGCTCCGCGGCCGTCGCTTCGGCCCGCTGGTTCCGCGTCCCTCGGAGGCGGCTCGTGCCGACGCCGAGTGGGCCGTCGCGGTCGGCGAGCTGCTGCGACGCTCGGGTGCGCGCGCCCTCACGCTGGGCATGCTGGCGAACGCCAGCGAGCGCGCGGTCGCGGCCCGGACAGGCCTGCCCGCCCAGCCGCGCGACCGGTTCTGGAATGCTCTGTATGCCCGCGCGCCTGAGCTGCACGCCGAGCTGGCCGCGGCCGAGCATGCGCTGTACGGCTCAACCGGTGATGACGTCGAGCTGATGAGTGCCGCGCAGAGACTGCATCAAATCGCATACCCGCCGGCGCGCGAGCGCCGCCGTCAATGATTGAAGGAGGCTCGATGACCGGATCGTCCACGATGACCGCCCCAGATTTCTATGCCCGCTTCCGTGAACAGCTGGTCAAGGCGGTGGTCGGGCAGGAGGAGGCGATCCGGCTGTGCGCGGTGGCCCTGGTGGCGCAGGGTCACATCCTTCTCGAAGGAGTCCCGGGGACCGGCAAGACCCTTCGCGCCAAGGCCATCGCGCGTGCGCTCGCGCTGGACTACGGTCGAGTGCAGTTCACGCCCGACCTCATGCCGGCGGACATCGTCGGGACCGCGATCTACGACCTGGTCAACCGAACGTTCACGCTGAGGAAGGGACCGATCTTCACCAACATCCTCCTTGCCGACGAGGTCAACCGGGCCCCCGCCAAGGTGCAGTCCGCGCTGCTGGAGGCGATGGAGGAGCGAGGCGTGACCCTCGAAGGGTCGCAGATGCCGCTGCCCGCGCCGTTCTTCGTCCTCGCCACCCAGAACCCTGTCGAGTACGAGGGCACCTATCCGCTCCCTGAGGCGCAGCAGGACCGCTTCCTGTTCAAGGTCCGCCTGGACTACCCGCTCCCCGCCGACGAGCTCGAGGTCCTGAAGCGATGGGAGTCCGGAATCGAGCTTCGCGACCCGGTCAAGGCCGGGGTCGAGCCTGCGCTGGGCGCCTCCGACATCGAGGCCTGCCGCGAACAGGTGGCCAGGGTGGTCCTGGACGAGAAGATCCGCCGCTACATCGTGGAGCTGGCCTCGGCGACCCGCACCGCGCCCGAGATCGCGTTGGGCGCCAGCACGCGAGCCGAGGTCCTCCTGATGCTGGCGGCGCGGGCCGCGGCCGCGTTCGAAGGGTCTGAGTTCGTGACTCCCGACCACGTCAAAGCCCTGCTCGCGCCGGCGTTCCGGCACCGCCTCATCCTGCGGCCTGAGGCTGAGGTCGGGGGCCAAACGCCGGACAGCGTGCTGCAGGCGGTGGCGAGCCGCGTCGTCCCGCCGCGTTGATTCCCCTTTTGAGCTTCGTGCGCGGGCTGGCGCCCCAGCCGCGGCTGCTGTGGGCGGTCGCCATCGGCGCGGCGCTGATCGCGCTGAGCATCGTGTCGCCGGTGCTCCTGGTGGTGGCGATCGCGTACCACACGGGCCTCGTCCTGATCCTCGCGCGCGACCTCGCCCTGCTGCCGGGCCGCTCGGGCTATCGCGTGCGGCGGCTGATGCCGGAACCTTTCTCACTCGGTGAGCACGAGGAGGTGCGGGTCGTGGTCGAGAACGCCGCCGCCGCCGGGCTGGCGGCCAGGGTCGCCGACCACGCGCCCGCCGGCCTCAAACCGCAGCCTCGCGAGCTCGAGGGAACGTTCGATGCGGGCGGCCGGCTCGAGCTCAGGTACTCCACCTCCTCACCACGGCGCGGCGCTTACGGATTCGGCCCTGTCGACCTGCAGGTTTCCCGGCGCGACGGCTGGTGGCGCCGCCAGGTGCGGCTGCAGCATCCCGACGAGGTGGCCGTGTTCCCGAACGTCGTGGCCATCAAGCGGATCCAGCTCACGCTGCGGCGCGGCCTGCGAGCGATGGCCGGCCTGCGCCGGGCGCGGCCGCCAGGTGCATCGACCGCGTTCGCCGGTCTTCGGGACTACGTGCGCGGCGACGACATCAGGCGAGTGAGCTGGACCGCCACCGCTCGGCGGGACCACCCGGTGGTGGTCGAGGTCGAGGCCGAGCGCGGCCAGCAGGTGATGATCGCCATCGACTGCGGGCGGCTCATGACCGCGCCCGCCGGCGAGCTCGACAAGCTGGACCACGCCGTCAATGCGGCGCTCATGCTCGCCTGGGTCGCGCAGGCTTACGGCGACAGGGTCGGGCTGATGACCTTCGACGATCGTGTCACGAGCTTCATCAAGCCAGAGCGGGGCAGCTCACAGCTGCGCCGCATCACTGAGGCGCTGTACGCGATCAGGCCCGAGTACGTGGAGCCCGATTTCGGCCACGCGCTCACACACCTCTCGCTGCGCCTGGGCCGGCGCTCGATGGTGGTCGTGCTCACGGACCTCCAGGATCCCGAGGCGTCGAAGGAGCTCGTCGCCCACTGCCTGCGGCTGGCCGCCCGCCACCTCGTCCTGGTCGTGGCGATGTCAGACCCTGCGGTCCTGGACGCGCGCCAGGCACCCATCACCAGCTCTTCACGCGCATATGAATGGGCCGCCGCCGAGGAGCTCATGGGGAGCCGGCGGGAGAGCTTCGAGCTGCTTCGCCGCGGCGGTGTGCTGGGGCTCGACGTCGTCGCGGGGAATCTCAGCCCCGCGCTGGTCGAGCGCTACCTGGAGCTGAAGGAGCGCGCGCTGCTGTAGACGGCCCCGGCGCCGGCGCGGCGTGGTCCGATGCCCGGCGGCGTGGCTGGAGACCGGTGAACAGGAGGTACGTGTAGAGAAGGACGCCGGTCGTCAGGCCGATCGTGAGCTTGACGGCGAAGGGCGCGTCGGACGGAGAGATGTTCCCTTCGATCGTGCCCGCGACGATCAGAAGGGGCGCCAGCCCGAGCAGGAGCGTGAAGGCCCGGCGGGTCGCGATCACCAGCGCGTCGGTGCGTTTGAGGTTGCCGGGCGAGATCAGCGCCCAGCCCATCATCAGCCCGCCCGCGCCCTGCGCGACGACGATCGACAGCTCGAGGACCCCGTGGCCGATGACGAAATCGAAGAGCCCGCCGCTCAGGCCGTAAGCCTGCGTGAGCCCGAACAGCCCGCCGAGGCTGATGCCGTTGTTGATGAGGACGTAGATCACGGGAAGGCCGAAGATGACGCCGAACGCAAACGCCAGCATCGAGACGTAGATGTTGTTGACCATGATCAGCCCGGCGGCTTCGACCCGAACCTCGGGCGGGATGTTGGTCCAGAGCTGGTGGTGGTGCACCCGATCGATCAGCTCCGGGGAAGCGATGCCGTAAGCGGCGTTGGGATTGGCCAGCACCACGAAGAAGGCGATGATCGCGGGCACGAACAGGAGCGCGGCCGAGGCGACGACGTAGGGCCACGCCCCGCGGTAGGTGCGGGGCAGCGTCTCGGCGTAGAAGGCGCGGATCCTGCTCCACACGCGGCCTCCACGCCTGTAGACGACACCATGCCCACGCGCGACCAGGCCGTTCAGGTAGCGGTGTAGGGGCTCGTCCGGCCAGTCGCGCTGGGCGAGTGCGAGATCGGCTGTGGCCCGCCGGTAGAGTGCCGCCAAGGTCATGACCTGCGCGGGCGCGAGGCCGTTGAGGTTGCCGGAGCCGGCTCGGGCGATCAGGTCCTCCAGGCGGTTCCAGTCATCGCGCCGTCGCGCTATGAAGTCTTCGGCGCGCATCAGACGCCCAAAATAACCGAATGGCGCAGCCCGTCCCCGACACCGACCTCATCGTTTCGACGCCCGAACGAGTCTCCTTCGACTACCAGGTGGCGGGGCTGGGCACACGCGGCATCGCGCAGATCCTCGACCTCCTCATCGTCACGGGCTTCCTGATCGTCGTGTTCTTCTTCGCCGCGTTCGCCGCCGCCGCCACCAATTCCGACGTCATCGCGACCCTGATCGAGCTGTTCGGCAGCTTCGTGGTCATATTCGGGTACTTCTGGATCAGCGAGGCGCTGTTCTCCGGGCAGACGCTCGGCAAGAGGGCGTTTCGGCTCCGCGTGGTGGGCGATCGCGGCGAGCCCGTGACCTGGTTCCAGGCCGGCATCCGCAACGTGATCCGCATCATCGACTTCCTGCCGTATGGGTACGGCGTGGGCGTCGTGGTGCTGTTCGCCAACGGGCGCGGCAAGCGCCTGGGCGACCTCGCCGCGGGAACGGTCGTGGTCAAGGACTCGGACCACGTCTGGCTGTGGCAGCTCGGCCGGCCGGCCTTCCGGATGCCGCCCCCGCCGCCACCTCCACCTCCACCTCCGCCTCCACCTCCACCTCCGCCTGCGGGCGCCGCCGCCCAGAACCCGCCTCCTCCACCGCCACCGCCGCCCCCGCCGCCGGGTTACGTCCCGGCGCCCATCCCTTATGCCCCGGCTTCGCAGGCCGAGCTCATACTCCGCCGCCTCGACCCGGAGCTGCGGCGTTTCGTGAGCTCATACGCCCGACGCCGCCCGCAGCTGCCTCTCGACGTGCGCGTCCAGCTCGCGAGCACGGTGCAGGGCAACCTGCGCACCGCGCTCCCGGACGTGTTCGCCCAGCGTGGGCCGCTGGCGGCGCTCGACCACGGCTCGACGACAAGGCCGGCGTCGCTGTGCAGCCAGCGCATGGACTCGATGATCTCCGTGTCCGTGACGAGCATCACATCGTCCACGGTGCCGAACATGATCTCGAGCGCTTCGGGCACAGGCACGCGTACGGCGATGCCGTCGGCGATGGTGTCGATCGCGGGCGTGCTCATCGGCTTGCCGTGTCGCCAGGACAGGAACATCGAGGGCGCGCCCGACGGGCAGACGGCGATGACCCTGGTCGCCGGCGAGCGGCGCTTGAGCCACGTGCCCATCCCGTTGACGAGCGAGCCGTTGCCGAGCGGGACGATGCAAGCGTCCAGCGGTTCGGGCATGCGGCCGAGCTCGTACGCGACGGTGCCTGCGCCCTCGGCGATGGGGCCCAGCAGCCCATCTTCGACATAGAACGCGCCGGTTTCATCGGCGTGCCGCACCGCCCCTTCCTTGGCGTCGTCGAAATCCTGGCCCTCGAGGACGACCGTGGCGCCGAGCGCACGCATGCGCTCCACCTTGAGCGGGTTCGCGCCGAGGGCCGCGAAGACCGTCATCGGCATGCCTCGCTTGCGAGCCGCGTAAGCCATGCCCTGGCCGAAATTTCCGGCCGATGCGCAGACCAGGACCTTCGGCTGGGGCCCGAGCGAGTGCAGGAGGTAGTCCGTGCCGCGTCCCTTGAAGGAGCGAATCGGGTTCACGCACTCGACCTTGAGCACCGTGGTCACGCCGAGGCGATTGCTCAACGGCTCGCAGACGAACTGCGGCGTGTCGCGGAACACCGGGTCGATCACCCCGGCCGCCTCTTCGATGCGGTCGATGGAGATCGAGGCGTCCACCACACGAGTCTAAGAACACGCAGACGCCGCCCCGGGGGTAGTCAGGGCGGCGCCTTTTCGTTCCAAGAGGCGGGGTGGGGACCCGGCGCTCTCTACTGAATAAAACGCCCGAGCCAGTAAAAGGCTACGTGTCCACTTGTAAAAACCCGATCATGGGCGGAGAGTCAACCTGATGCCGAAGTCGACTGTCACCTTCATGTGCTCCGAATGCGGGGGCGAGAGCCTGCGCTGGGCCGGCCAGTGCCCGCACTGCCACGCGTGGAACACGCTCCAGGAGTTCCAGGTCCGCAAGGCAACCCCTGGGCGCCGGCAGCCCGAAGCGCCTGTTTTCGCTCCCAGCCGGCCTGTGCCCCTGAGCGCCATCGAGTCCGAAGCCGCCCCCCGGCGCCGCCTGGCGTGGGGCGAGCTCAACCGGGTGCTGGGAGGCGGCGTCGTCCCGGGCAGTGTCGTCCTGGTCGGAGGCGAGCCCGGCGTGGGCAAGTCGACCCTGCTCATGCATGCCGCCCAGCAGGTCGCCGCCGGCGGCGGCAGGGTCATCTATGCCTCGGGTGAGGAATCGCCTCAGCAGGTGAGGATGCGCGCGGCCAGGCTCGGTTCTGTCTCGGCGGAGATCCTGCTCCTGGCCGAGAACGACCTCGACGCAATCTGTGAGGCGATCCGAGCCGAGGCGCCGCAGCTGGCCATCGTCGACTCGATCCAGACCGTAAGCGACGCCGGCTTCGAAGGCAGCGCCGGCAGCGTCACCCAGGTGCGCGAATCGGCCGCGCGCCTCATGCGGCTCGCCAAGGAGATCGGGGTGCCGATCTTCCTGGTCGGCCACGTCACCAAGGACGGTGCGATCGCCGGGCCGAGGGTCCTCGAGCATATCGTTGACACCGTGCTGTATCTCGAAGGCGACCGGCGCCAGGAGCTTCGCATCCTGCGCGCCATGAAGAACCGGTTCGGATCAGCCGAGGAGATCGGCGTGTTCGCCATGGGCGAGGCGGGGCTGGAGGAGGTCCCCGACCCGTCGTCGGCGCTGCTCGGCAACGCAGGCGTGTCGTCACCCGGCACCGCGGTGGTCGTCGTGCTGGAGGGGACGCGCCCGCTGCTCATCGAGATCCAGAGCCTGGTCAACAAGGTGAACAACAACTACTCCCCGCGACTGATCGCCAGCGGCATGGACATCAACCGCTTGCACATGATCATCGCGGTGCTCGAGAAGCGCGCTGCGATCGCCCTCGGGCAGTCAGACATCTTCGTCAACGTCGCGGGCGGCATCCGCGTCACGGAGCCTGCCGCCGACCTTGGTCTTGCCCTGTCCATCCACAGCAACACGAGCGACAGGCCCCTGCCGGACGGCCTGGTCGTCATCGGTGAGCTGGGGCTGGCGGGCGAGGTGCGCCGCGTGGGCCAGCTGGAGCGTCGCCTTCACGAAGCGGCTCGCCACGGCCTGACGCGCGCTTTGATTCCGGCCGGCGCCAAAGCCGGCCGGCCGGCCGGCCTCGAAGTGGTCGAGGTCCGGTCTCTGGCGGAGGCGATCTCCGCCGCATTTCTTCCACCCATCCGGTCCGGCGCATTCATAAAGGAGGCCGAGGTATCGGTCACTTGAGGAGGTAATCGGTGAAGCGTTCCGATACCCTCGCCCGTCGCATCGGAGTGGGGATCGGAGTCGTCGGCGGGTTCTTTCTTGGTTACGCGCTCGTCCGCCTCTCGGGGATCAGCCACCAGGGTTGGGTGCTCATCACCCTGACCACGATTGAGGGCCTGATCTTCGCGTACCTGGGCACGCCGTACGTGCTCGGCGGGTGGCGAGGGTTCAACCGGCGCCTGGCGTCGACTCCACTGCCGGACCTGCTCAGCGGCCTGCTGGGCATGATCGTCGGACTCGTCATCGCCGTGCTCATCGGCGTCTTCGTGCGCGACCTGATCAACCCATACGGCATCGCGCTCTCCTTCGTGCTTGGGCTCCTGCTCGCGGTGCTCGGCGCCTCCGTGGGCATCACGCGACGAGAGGAGCTCACGGCCCTGTTCTTCGGCGGCGCGCAGGAGAGGACGGGCCACCGCCTCGACGCGGTCCTCCTGGACACGTCGGTCATCATCGACGGCCGCATCCTCGACATCGCCAAGACCGGCTTCGTCGACCTTCCGCTCGTGGTCTTGAGCTCCGTCCTGCGGGAGCTTCAGCTCGTCGCCGACTCCGCCGACGCCACGCGCCGGCGCCGCGGCCGTCGCGGCCTCGACGTCCTGACCGAGATGCAGAAGGATCCTTCCGTCAGCCTGCAGGTGGAGGAGGACGACGTCTCCCCGAGCACCGAGATCGATGGGCACCTGGTGCGGACGGCCAAGCGCAAGGGCTGGGGGATCATGACCAACGACTTCAACCTCAACCGGATCGCGCGACTCGAAGGCGTTTCGGTCCTCAACCTCAACGAGCTGGCGCAGGCGATGCGGCCCGTCGCGATCCCCGGCGAGGAGATCGTGGTCATGATCGCCCGCGAGGGCAAGGAGCCCGGGCAGGGGGTGGGCAGCCTCGACGACGGTACGATGGTCGTCGTCCAGAACGGGCGGCGCCTGATGAACCAGACCATCACCGCGGTCGTGACGTCAGTGATCCAGACCTCCGCGGGCCGGATGATCTTCGCCGAGCCCTCCGGCCAGGACAGCCGGCGCGGCAGCAGGCCCCCCAAGCGAGAAGCGGAAGAGGCCGGGTGAAGTCGCCGACGGTCGGGGCCATCGTCGCCGCGGCGGGCTCGGGCTCGCGCCTCGGCCTGGGCAGCAAGGCGCTCGTGCGCCTGAACGGACGGACCACGCTCGCCAGGGTGCTCGAGCTCTTCCTCGCCCTGGACGAGGTCGATCGGATCGTGGTCGTCGGACCGCCTAGCCGGCTTGGGAACGCGGAACGCGAGGTGCAGGCCCTTTCGCCTCGAAAGCCCGTGTCGGTCCTCGCCGGCGGCGAGAGCCGCCAGGAGTCGGTGCGCGCCGGGCTGGCGGCGCTCGGCGAGTGCGATTTCGTCCTCGTGCACGACGCGGCCCGGCCGCTCGCCACGGCGACGCTCGTACGGCGCGTCCTGGCCGCCGCGATGGAGTCGGGCGCCGCGTTTCCGGCGATTGCGCCCCGCGACGCGGTCAAGCGTGTGGAAGGCAACCGGCTCGTCGAGAGCCTCGACCGTACGCGAATCGTGCTCGCCCAGACGCCGCAGGCTTTCTCTTACGACCTGTTGGCCCGCGCCCATCGCGAGGCCGCCGACGCGGGCCTGGTCGGCGACGACGACGCCCAGCTCGTGGCCGCCGCCGGCCACGCGGTCACCGTGGTTGAAGGCGAGCCCGCGAACATCAAACTGACGACCCCGGAGGACTTCGGCGTGGTCGAGGCGCTGATCAAAGAGCAGGAAGCCGCCGCCACGTGAGGATCGGCGCCGGTTACGACATCCATCCCCTCAAGGCGGGTCGCGAGCTGGTGATCGGCGGCGTGAAGATCGACCACGCGGTGGGCCTCGACGGCCACTCCGACGCTGACGTGCTCACGCACGCGGTCATCGATGCATTGCTCGGCGCGGCCGCCCTCGGCAACCTTGGCGAGCACTTTCCTCCGGACGATGCGCGGTACAAGGACATCTCGAGCCTCGAGCTGCTGAGTGCCGCCGCTGCCGTCGTGAAGAAGGCGGGGTACCGGGTGATCAACATCGACAGCACGGTGGTCGCGGAGGACCCGCGCCTCCAGCCGCACCTGCGCGCCATGCAGACGAACATCGCTCAGCGGATCGGCATCGTTCGCGAGGCGGTGAGCGTCAAAGCCACCTCGCCCGAGGGGCTCGGGGCGCTCGGCCATCGAGCCGGCATCGCCGCGCAGGCCGTGGCGCTTATCGACGGGGGCATCCAACCCTGACGCTTCGGCTGCACAACACCCTCAGCGGGACCAAGGACGTCTTCGAATCGTTGGAGCCTGGACACGTCGGTATGTACACGTGCGGGCCCACCGTGTGGAACTTCGCCCATGTCGGCAACCTGCGAGCCTTCATCTTCTACGACCTCCTGCGCCGCCAGCTCAAGGCTTGCGGGTATCGAATGACGCACGTGATGAACGTCACCGACATCGACGACCGCATCCTCGACCAGGCGATGCATGCCGGGACGACGATCACCGACTACGTCAAGCCTTACGTCGACGCCTTCTTCGAGGACATGCATGCACTTCGCGCCCAACCCGCCGAGCACTACCCGAAGGCGACCGAGCACATCGCGGAGATGGTGGCGATGATCATCACGCTGGTCGAACGCGGAAATGCGTATGCCGCCGACGGGGACGTGTATTTCCGCATCGACAGCTTCCCGCGCTATGGCGCGCTTTCGCACCTGGACCGGAGCGGCCTCCGGGCCGGTGCTCGTGTGGCCACGGACAAATATGACAAGGAGTCGGTGAGCGACTTCGCGCTCTGGAAGAAAGCCCAGCCCGGGGACGAGAAGCTAGGCGCCGCCTGGGAGGCGCCGTTCGGTCCCGGGCGCCCAGGCTGGCACATCGAGTGCTCGGCGATGAGCAAGCACTACCTGGGCGCCACGTTCGACATCCACTGCGGCGGCATCGACCTGCTGTTCCCGCACCACGAGAACGAGATCGCGCAGTCGGAGGCCGCGAACGGCAAGCCGTTCGCGCGGGTGTGGCTTCACTCGGAGTTCCTGTCCGATGCTACCGGCGAGAAGATGTCGAAGAGCGCCGGCGGGTTCACGACGCTGCGCGACCTCGTCGACGCCGGCCACGATCCGGTGGCGGTTCGCTTCTTCCTGATCGCCAATGCGCATTACCGCGCGCGGCTGCGCCTGACCCGCGAGGCCCTGCACGCGGCGGCCGAGCAGGTCCGGCGCCTGCGCGAGTTCGCGGACAGGGTGCTGCGGTGGGACCGGGCGAGTGGTGACGACGCGGCTTTGGTGACCAGGATCGGTCAGGTCCGCGCCGCCTACAGGGAGGCTCTTGACGACGATCTCAACCTGCCGCAGGGCGTCGGCCTGGTTTTCGAGCTCATCCGGGAGGCCAACACCGCGCTCGACGAGAGGAGGGTGGGGGAGGCGGGGCGGCGTGCGCTCCTGGAGCTGATCGAGGAGGTCGACGGGCACCTCGACGTCGTCGGAGTGGAGGAGCCCGGCCTCGCGGACGAGGTGGAGCGGCTGATCTCCGATCGCGAGGACGCGCGGCGTGCGAAAGACTTCGCCAGGGCCGATCGCATCCGCGAAGAGTTGAAGCAGCTGGGCATCGCGCTGGAGGACTCGCGGGAGGGGGTCCGCTGGCGCCGGGTGGTGCCCGGGTAAGGCGGGGACGGGGTGAGCTGGGACGGGGTGAGCAGGGACTAAGAAGAGGGAGTTCTGGATAGTTTTCAAGCGGGGCCCGGTGGTCCGGGGTGAGCAGGGACCTGGGAAGAGGAGTTGGGGTGGGCCTGGTGGTTTTCAAGCGCGTTTTTGGTGTTAACGTATTGACTCCAAACAAATGTTTGGTATACTGATCGCATGCTGGGGGAAGGGGGCACACCCCTCTCGGAGTTAAAGGCGGCGGTTCGCAAGTTTGAGGCGCGTGAGGAGCGACGCGTAGATCTCAAGGAGCTGCGGTCCGTCATCGACGCCCTAGAGGGCGAGTTTGCTGCTGAGGCTCGAGACGCTCAGAAGTCGGGAGACCATCTCGTCGGCGGCAACATCACTGCCGCCTCCTGGATCAGCCGCACCTGCGCCATGTCCGTCACCTCGGCGGCCGACCGGCTCTGTGTCGGCGAGCAGCTGCAATCCCTGCCCAGGATCGCCGCCGGGCGAGATCGGCTACCAGTCCACCTCCGTCCTCTGCCACCTGCGCGAGCAGCTCGGCGACAAGCGCGATCTCTTCGACGAGGAGGAGATGCTCGACTTCGCCCGCCGGTTCTCGGTCTTCCACCTGCGCATGCTCTGCCGCGTCGCCAGGCACGTCGCCGACCCGGACGGCTTCTTCAATGAGGCCGAGGAGAACTACCTGCGGCGCCGGCTGCACGTCAGCTTGATGTCTGACGGGATGCACGCGATCGACGGCATCCTCGACCCCGAGTGCGGAGCGGCGCTGAAGACGGCGCTCGACGCCCTGGCCAGGCGCCAAGGTCCGGAAGATGGGCGCAGCCATTCCCAGCGGATGCACGACGCGCTCGGCGAGCTGGTCCACCACGCCATGGACGAGGGCAGGCTGCCGCGACGCAACGGGGTCCGCCCGCACGTCAACGTGACCACGACCCTGGAAGGCCTGAAGGGGGAGGTCGGCGTTCCGCCGGCGGACCTCGAGCTCTCGCTGCCGATCTCGACGCGGACGCTGGAGCGCATCGCCTGCGACGGCACCATCTCCCGGGTGCTGCTGGCGGACTCGATGGTGATCGACGTCGGCCGGGCGACGCGGGTCAACTCGGCGCCCAGGCGGCGGGCGCTGCGGGTGAGAGATAGAGGCTGCCGGTTCACGGGCTGCGACCGCTCGGTCAGCTGGACGACTCCGCATCACATCGTCGCCTGGACGCGGGGCGGTCCCACCAACCTCGCCAACGAGCTCCTCCTCTGTCACTACCACCACCGACTCGTGCATGAGGGCGGGTGGCAGGTGATCAAAGCCGGGCGCGAGTTCCGATTCCTGCCGCCGGAGCGGATGATCATGAAGAGGGTGCGCGGGCCGGGGATACGCTGGGCCGCGTAGGCGGTCTCAACCACCTCCCGACCGCACGGCTACGAACGCCGAGATGTCACCCTTACCGATCGTGAAGCCCCAACATGGCCAGCGGCGTCCGGCGCGCCCTCGGCGCGATGTCGCGACAGCCGCCGCGCTGATCCACGGTCGCAACGCGGTGCTGGAGGCCGCGCGCGCGGGCAAGGTGGTCAAAGTCTTCCAGGCCGCCGGCCTGGGCCACGATCCGCGCCTCGACGAGCTGGCTCGACTCGCACCCATCGAAGTCGTGCCCCCGGAAAGGCTCGAAGCCATCGCCGCCGGGGTGCACCAGGGCGTGGCGGCGGAGCTCATGCCAAGACGCGAGTGGACGTTGAAGGAGCTCCTCGCCACCAATCCGAGCCTGCTGGTGGCGCTCGACGGGATCATGGATCCGCAGAACCTCGGCGCCATCCTCCGCAGCGCTGAGGTGGCGGGCGCCGACGGCGCCATCCTCCCCGAGCACCGCAGCGCCCCACTGTCGCCCTCGGCGGTGAAGGCCAGCTCCGGCGCGAGCGAGCTCCTTCGCATCGCTCACGTCTCGGGCATCCCCTCCGCGATCGCCGAGGTGAAGCGGGCGGGCATCTGGTGCGCGGCGCTGGACGTGCGGGGTGAGACCGCGCCGTGGGATTTCGATCTCACCCAACCCGTCTGCATCGTGGTCGGCAGCGAGGGCGAGGGAGTGCACCGGCTCGTCCGCGAGCGATGCGACGTGCGCTTGCGCCTGCCCGTGGCCGGCCATGTTTCGAGCTTCAACGCATCGGCCGCCGCCGCGGCTCTGCTTTACGAGGTGCTGCGGCAAAGGGAGGGGTCTGGCCGCACCCGCCCCTAGACTTTCGCCTTGTGAGCGACGCGACCGCCGAGCTCGATAGGGCCTCGGCTGACATTCCCCTCAACCGCGACGCGCGCGACGTGCTGGAGGGCGCCACTGCGCTGGCCGCCCAGCGCGGCGCGCAGCAGGCGACGCCGGTCGACGTGCTCAAAGCGATCCTTGCCGATCACGGCTCATCGGCGTTCAAGGCGCTCCGTAAGCTGGCCGGCGACCTCAATGCCGGGGACGCCGACGCGGCGGGCGGGAACGGAGCCAGCCTGCCGCTGCGGCAGCTCCTGGTCAATGCCAATCGCGAGGCGCAGGTGCTCGGCCACTACCAGGTGGACTCGATCCATCTGCTCGTCGCCCTCCTGTACAGCGATTCGCGCGAAACGTCGGCGGTGCTGCAGAAGGCCGGGCTGACCCTCTACGACCTCAGGCAGTACCTGCAGACGGGCGCCCGCCCCGACCTCCACGTCGTGCCGGGCGCCGCACCACACACACGCCAGGATCGCGCGCTGCGCCGGAAGCCACTGGTGTCGCTCCGAGGTGCGCTGGGAGTCAGCCCGGTCTTCAGCGGCCTGGTCGCCATCACCGCGATCAGCGGCATCCTGCTGTGGTTCGACATCCTGCCCGCGGCATCGGTGCCGATGACGATCATCTTCGTCACCTCAGGGTGGATCACCTCGCTCTGCATCCACGAGTTCGGCCATGCCGTGGTCGCCTACCTCGGCGGCGACCGCTCGGTCAGGGCCTCCGGTTACCTGACGCTGAATCCTTTGCTCTACACGAACATGCTGATGAGCGTCATCCTCCCGGTCGTTTTTCTGCTCCTTGGCGGGATCGGCCTGCCGGGCGGAGCCGTGTACATCGACCATTCGGCCCTGCGCAGCAGAACCTGGGATTCGCTGGTGTCCGTGGCCGGGCCCGCGGGCAATGCGCTTTGCGCGCTGCTCATCGCGATTCCATTCCTCGTGCCCGGCCACTTTGGGTGGATCACGCCGACGAACGTGGGGTTCTTCGCGGCGCTCGCGTTCCTCGGTTTCATCGAGGTCGTGGCTGTGCTGCTCAACCTGCTGCCGATTCCCGGACTCGACGGGTTCGGCATCCTGCGGCCGTGGCTTCCCTACTCGCTCCAGGTTCTCTCGATCCGCTTCTCGCAGATCGCGATCATCGGTGTGTTCATCGTCCTGTGGAACGTCGCGCCGGTGCGCGATGCGTTCTTCTCGGCCGCTTTCACGCTCAGCGGCAGGCTCGGAATCGACGAGCTGCTGATCATCGCGGGCCAGCTGTCGATGCGGTTTCAATGAGTGATTCCCCCCACCCGCGCTGCGCGCGACCTCCCCACGTGGTGGGGAGGTGAATCTGAGTGATTCCCTCCTGTGAAACTCATCGTCGACGGCTACAACGTCATCCACGCGTGGCCGTCGCTCAAGCGACTTCTCGGTGTGTCGCTGGAAGCTGCGCGCGACGCGTTGATACAGCGGTTGTCCGTCTATGGGCTCGTGACCGGAGAGGAGGTGACGGTGGTGTTCGACGCACATCACTCGTCGTCGCTCGCCAACGCCGAAGAGATGGTGGAGGGCGTGCGCGTCGTCTTCACGCGCAAAGGGCACTCGGCCGACCACGCGATCGAGCGCATCGCCTACGGCGCCACCGGCACCGGCGATGTGGTCACGGTCGCGACCTCCGATCGCTTCCAGAGCGACCTCGTGCGCGGCATGGGCGGCGCCGTGATCAGCGCCCCGGAGCTGGAGCGGAGGGTCGTCGAGGCCGAGGCGGATCTCGGGCGGCGCGTCAAGAAATACTCGCGCTGAGCTCGTGGTGATCCGCCGCACCCGCATCGTCTGCACCATCGGGCCCTCGAGCTCGTCACCCACCATCCTGCGGACGATGGTGCAGTCGGGCATGGACGTCGCCCGCCTCAACTTCTCACACGGCGACCACGCCACCCACCGTCAGGCCGCCCACGACGTACGCGCCGCCGCGGAGGCGGTCGGCAATCCTGTGGCGATCCTGGGCGATCTCCAGGGGCCCAAGATCCGCACGGGGCCGCTCGACTCGGCTTTCATGCGCCTGGCGCGTGGAAGGCGCGTGACGCTGGTGGGCCGGCCTCGGGGCGCAGCCGGCGAGATCGAGGTCAGCCACCCCGAGCTGGTGGACGCGCTGCGGCCAGGCGACCGAGTGCTTCTCGACGACGGGCGCATCGAGCTCGTGGTCCGCGCGACGTCGAAAGGGCAAGCGGAGTGCTCGGTCGTTCGCGGCGGCCTTCTGGGCGAGCGAAAGGGTGTGAGCGTGCCGGGTCGCCCGCTGCCGCTGCCGGCGCTGACGGAGAAGGACATCGAGGACCTGAAGTTCGCGGTCGAGCTGGGAGTCGACTACGTCGCGCTTTCGTTCGTGCGCCATCCCGAGGACGTGCTCGCTTGCCAGAAACAGCTGTCCGGGCTGGGCTGCGGCGCTCCCGTGATCGCAAAGCTCGAGAAGCTCGAGGCGATCCGCAACCTGGGCAAGATCCTGGAGGTCGCCGACGCCGTGATGGTCGCGCGCGGAGACCTCGGCGTCGAGCTCAAGCTCGGCGAGCTGCCGGCGGTCCAGAAGGAGGTGATCGACCGCGCCAACCGCGCCGGCGTCCCGGTCATCACCGCCACCGAGATGCTCGAGTCGATGGTGACGTCCAACCGCCCGACCCGGGCCGAGACATCGGACGTGGCCAACGCGATCTGGGATGGGACGGACGCCGTGATGCTGTCGCAGGAGACGTCGGTGGGCGCCCACCCGGTGGAGGCTCTTCGGGCCATGGCGCGCATCTGCCTTTCGACCCAGCGCCATCCCGCGTTCGGTCGGGAGCGGCAGATGTGGCGCGAGCCCGGGGAGGTGGGCAGCGCCATCGCCCACGCCGCGGCGGCCAGCGCAGACGAGCTGCACGCCCGGGTGATCATCGCGTTCACGGAATCAGGCACCACCGCGCTGCGCTGCAGCAAGGCCCGCCCGAGGGTGCCGGTCATCGCGGCGAGCCCGCACCCAGAGGTCCTCCGCAAGACCGCGCTCTACGCGGGGGTCATCCCGCTGCTGGTCAGCCCAGGCGGAGACACCGACCAGATGGTCGCCAACGCCACGCAAGCCGCGCTTCGCAGCGGCCTCGTACGAACAGGCGATCGGGTCGTGGTGGTGGCGGGGGTGCCCGTGGGCCGGCCCGGCCAGACCAACCTGCTCAAAGTCGAGATCGTGTAAGCCATAAGGCGGGCTGATCGGGCGGTTGCCCCGACTAAGCTGTCCTCGAACGATGGTGCCCGCCACTCAAGGCCTCCTCGGCCGCATCCTGCGTGCCAACGACGACTTCGCGCGGCGGTTCGGGCAGAACACGGCCGAGGTCGACGCATTCATCCATGCGGCCTCCCAGCTGACGCCCTGGCAGTGGCGGCAGGTGCTCACAGCCCGGCGAGTCGTGTCGAGCGTGACGAAGGAGGACCTGGGGCAAGCCACCGAATCGCTGCAGTCGATCCAGGCCACGATCCACAGCACCGAGGCAGGGGCATCGGAGCCGATGTTGAAGGCCGCCGAGGCCCTGTTCGAGGCGCTGGACAAGCGCAGCGATGACAAGGTGGCGATCGCCTGGCAGGCGCTGTCGGCCCTGGTCATGCGCCAGAAGCATTCGCCCCTGAAGTTCGCCGCCCACTACGCGCCGTTCATCACGCTGATCCCGGTGTCGGGATTCGACGCGCTGGACCCCGCCAGCATGCGATTTCTCACGGCTGTCCAGAGGCTCACGCGAGAGAAGTGCGAGGTGCTCGCTCGCCGCTGGCGCCTCGACGCTGACGCTTCACGAGCGCTACTGCAGGAGGTGGCCAAGAGCGGCTACCTGAAGGCGGAGGAGGCCGCCGCCCTCGTGGCCCTGCGGACGGTCCCATCCCAGCTGGCCGGCGACCAGGGCTGGGCGGCCGTGAAGACCGTCGTTCATGGGGGCAGGGTCGTCGGCGCTCGGGTCGCGCTCAGCAAGGAGCAGGTGGCCGTGCTGTGGGCGCCGCTGGAGCCGGCGATCCCCCTGGCCACCATCGAGGAACCGGTCGCCAAGCCGGTGCGCGCCCGTGTGCGGGCGGCGGTGGCGCGAGCGACGACGGCCATCACGAAGCCGCCGGCCCCACGTGCGACGGCGGCGGCGGCGACGGCGACATCGAGGAAGACCGCGCCTCCCAGGGCCGCGGCGCAGTACGGACCCAACGGCCTGGAGGTCGCGGCCTTCATCAAGGGGGTGGTGGAGCTCACGCCGATCCAGTGGCTGCGCGTACTCGACCGGCGCAAGCTGGTCGCGAGCGTGACGCGCCACGACGGCGGCGAGCCGGCGGGTGTGGTGCGCTCCCTGCTCGCCGCGATCAAGGGCACGAAGGACCTGGACACCTTCAGCCGGTGCCGCGCCTTCGCCGCCGTCGAGCGGGCCGGCGGCGCGGTGGCCGCCAAGGCGGAGCTGACCTACGAGGAATCGATGCAGGGGTATGGAGCTTTTGGCGAGATCGTCCAGATCGACTACGTGGACTTGGACGGGTTCGCCCAGCTCGTCGCGGCTCTCAACACCGGTGATTGGGTCAAAGTCGCGGCGTCCATCCCGGCGGTCAACCAGGACGTCGTCGCGCCGCTCGTCAACGCCGGCGCCTCGCTTTACGAGTTCCTGGAACGCAAATCGGACGACGAGGCGGTGGCCGCGTGGGAGGCCGCCTCTGCGCTCGTGCGGCGGCAGCAACTGGCGCCGATCAAGTTCGCCGCCTCGTACGCGCCCTTCGCGTCGGCGATCCCGGTGACCAATCCCAGGACTCTTGGCGCGCCGGTCCTTCGGTACATAAGCGCGATCGGCCGCTTGAGCGCAAACCAGTGCGCGCTGCTGGCGAAGCCGTGGCAGATGGCGGACGACCTGTCGAGCCTGCTGTCGAAGGCCGTTGCCGACGGCGGCTCGCGGACCGCGGAAGAGGCGGCTGCGCTCGTGGCCGTGGTGACGGTGCCGATGCGCGTGAGCGGCAGCGAGGGCTGGGCGGCCGCGAAGACGGCGACTTTCGGCGGGCGAGTGATCGGATCGAGAGCCCGGCTCAGCCTCGAGCAGCTCGAGGTGTTGTGGCAGCCGATCCAGACGGCCATCCCGCTCGCGTCGCTGGGCGCGGTCGCGAAGTCACGGCGATAGATCACGTAACCTCAACGAGGTGGCGAAGAAGAAGAAGACCGTGAGCAGGCGCTCGAGCCAGAAGGACGGCGAGGGTCCGACGTTCGATCGCGTTCTCGTCGTGTCGGCTCACCCGGACGACCCGGAGTTCAGCGCGGGCGGCTCGGTCGCGAAGCTCGCGAAGAATGGCGCCAAGGTCACGTATGTGATCGTCACCGACGGCTCACAGGGTGGTGAGGATCCCAAGCAGAAGGATTCGGAGCTGGCGGCGATCCGCCAAAAGGAGCAGCTGGCCGCGGCGAAGGTGCTCGGCGTGAAGAAGGTCGAGTTCCTCGGTTACAAGGACGGCCATCTCTCGCCCGATTTGAAGCTCCGCCACGACATCGTGCGCATGATCCGCAAGCACAAGCCGGAGCTGGTCATCACCCACCTGCCCGGTCGCGCCATCGACATGCCGATGGGAGGCTCGCATCCCGACCACCTGGCGGTCGGCGAGGCGACGCTCGCCGCCGTGTACCCGGACTCTCGCAACCCGCGCGCCTTCCGCGGCCTGCTCAAGGAGGGCTATCAGCCGCATGTCGTCAAGGAGGTCTGGATTCCGTTCTGGACTTCGGGCGACTATCTGGTCGACATCACACCCACGCTCGACCTCAAGATCGAGGCTTTGAAGAAGCACAAGAGCCAGGTTTCCAAGCCGGGGCGCGAATGGGACTTCGAGAAGTTCATGCGCAAGCGGCACCGCGAGGTGGGGAAGAAGGCCGGCTACCGGTACGCCGAGTCCTTCAAGCGAATCACGGTTTAACCCAGGCGTCCTTGACTTCGGCCCAGATAACGTCCGCCCACGCCCGGTACTGCGGGTCGCCGGGGTGGAGGCGGTCCGAGGATATCCAGCCGGGGGTGTCTTCAGCGTCAGTGCTCGCGGCCGTGATGTCGATCCACTTGAACCCGTGGCTCTCCGCCTCGCCCCTGGCGATGGAGTTGAACTTACGGGTGAGGCGACCCAGGTGGTCGGGACCGCCGAAGTCGCGGGCGGCCGGGACGACCGACCAGTTGGGGATGGAGATCGCGACCACCCGGCCCGCCGCCAGCTCGAGGCCCGCGGCCTCGTCGTAGATCCGGTTCAGCAGCGCGCGGTATGCCTCGGGCGCGCGGCCCTGCACCAGATCGTTGACCCCGATGAGGATGCTCACCAGCTGCGGCACGGCGCTGCGCAGGTAGGGGAGCTCCGCGTTGATCAGGTCCTGCGTCGTGAAGCCATTGACGGCGGGGTTGGTGAGCTCGACCTTGCGGCCCGTGGCGTCTTCCAGGCGGCGGGCGAGGATCGAGGGGTAGTTGCGGGACTCGTCGGAGGCGCCGGTGCCGATGGTGTACGAGTCGCCCAGGGCCAGGTATCTGATGAAAGCGCCGAGGTTTCCACTCACCGTTCGACGTCGGCGAGGGCGCTCCACACTTCGATTTTTGTGCGCACCCGGCGGATGACCTCGTCGGTGAACTCCGTGGTGGAAGCCTGCCCGCCCAGGTCGGCCGTGCGGATGCCGTCGGACACCGTCTCGAGCGCCGCCTCGTAGATCGAGCGCGATGCCTGGCGGGGCGGCTCGCCCTTCATGTAGCCGAGGAGCGACGCCACGGCCAGGATCATCGCCATCGGGTTGGCGACGTTCTTCCCGTGGAGCAGAGGCGCGGTTCCGTGCGGCGCTTCGGTCATCGCGACGGCGACGTCGCCCTCGCCGTCGAAGGCCAGCAGAACCGACTCGGCCCCGGCGATGGTGCCGAACATCTGCATGACGAGGTCCGACATCGTGTCGCCGTCGCGGTTGAGAGCCGGGATCACCAGCGACTCGCCGGTCGTGGTCAGAAGGAGCGCGTACGTGGCGTCGATGAGCTGGGGCTCGTAGCGCACATCCGGGTGGCGCTTAGCAGCCTCATCGAGCTCTTCTTTGAACATGCCTTCGTACACCGGGCTCACCGTGAACTTCGGGCCGCCGAACACCTTCGCCTCGATGCGCTTGGCGTGCGTGAAGGCGTACTCCGCCACGATCCGGCACGTGCGCCGGCTGATCTTCTCGGTGCGATAAGCCCATTCGTCCAGGCCGTGACCCTCACGCCACTCCCTGGCGCCATAGGCGTCGTCGACGGCCATGCGGATCACGGAGATCGGAGCGTGCACGCCGGCGAGCGGCCTCACACCCGGGATCCGCCTGCCGGTGCGGACGATCACTCGACCGTCGATCTGCTTGCGCAGGATGGCGTTCGGGCTGCCCACGTCGCCCGCGCCTTCAGGCGTGATCGTCGCCGCCTTCAGCCCGTAGCCGGATTCGCGGAGCGCGGCGGCGGCGTCCAGCACGACCTGGTTACGTGTCTCACGCCGCCGCTCGATGGAGAGGTCGAAGTCGCGAAGCTCCACCTCGAAGCCGATGACCCCAGGCGCCAGCAGCCGGATGGCTTCGCGCAGGAGCTCCTCGCCGGTCTGGTCACCATGAAGGACGGCAATTGTCGGCGGCGCCACATGGCTATTGAATCAGGCCGAGGGCTACCATCATGCCCAGCTGGTCGGGGACGCCCCAGTGCTCGACCATCTTCCCGTCCTCGAAGCGGCAGACGTCGATGACGTCGATGAACGCCTTCTTGCCGGTTGGCGGCCGGCCGGCGAAGCTCCCCGTGTTGGTCCCGCCGCCGCGCTGCCTGGCCCAGACCTTGTCCCCGACGCTGACCACCTCGTCGATCGTCAGCGTGAAGTCGGGAAATGCGCGGCGCAGGTACTTGATGGCGCCTTTCGCCCCCTCTGGCCCGTTGGCGAGGCCGCGCTGGTGCTCGACCGCGCCGGCCGCCACCACCTCGTCGACGACCGCCAGGTCGCCGCGGTTGAAGCCTTCCTCGATGAGCCGGCGGTAGATCGCTTCGTTGGTCATTCCCGATTCCTCCCCTAATTCATCCGAGGCTAACTCGGATGACTAGTGGGATGGTAGGATGAAATCGTGGCGAATGTCAAGCCCGTACGGCGCGCCTATGAATCGATGCTCCGCAGTGAGCAGGCGCGGCAGACGCGCGCTCGCATCCTCGACGCCGCGCAGCGTCTCTTCTCGGAGCGCGGGTACGGCGGCACGACCATGGAGGCCATCGCCGGCGGGGCCGGGGTCGCCACGGACACGGTCTATGCGAGCTTCCGAAGCAAACCGGGCGTGCTGCACGCGCTCCTCGACATTCGCGTGGCGGGCGACGAGGCTCCGATCGGCATCACCGCGCGTGAGGGACCGCAGGCCGTGCGGCGGGAGCGGAGCCAGAGGCGCCAGGTGGCGGGCTTTGCGACCGGGGTGGCCGAGATCCTCGAGCGCGCCAGGCCGGTCGACGACATCATGCGAGGTGCCGCGGCGGTCGACCCGGAGATCGCCGCCCTGCGCGCCCGGATGCAGCAGGGCCGGCACGACAACATGCGCCAGTTCGTGGGCTGGCTCGCCGCCAACGCCCCCA
>WNGK01001654.1_pt1 | contig 24160 bp, 26 predicted proteins | sample 5400601 | NCBI WGS metagenome assembly WNGK01 (sample SAMN13153376, study PRJNA577476) | soil metagenome | isolation source: 60 cm soil or saprolite under Garry oak tree replicate 1 | place: USA:California | collected 2016-06-15
TTGGCGCAGGATGGGTACCTCCGAAGCGAGGACCTTGTCCTTAGGAACGCTTAGATATCCACGAATCCGGTCCTTATCAACCGAATTCACGACGAGTTCGTATCTGAGCTGATCGCGACCGACAAGAAATTGCACCGGTTCGTTGGTCGTCCGATCCTTTTTCTCAAGACGATTATCGTCGACCTGGATTGCAACACTGTACTTATGGTTTTTAGGATCAGCCTTCGTAAGCGCTAGCTGAACGTCGCCCACGCGCTGCACTGGGCGCTTCGAATCTTTGCGAACATCGAACTCGAAATAATCGCGTTCGCCTTTTTTACGGAGATCGGCCAATTCGCTGGAATTACGTGCGATGCCTTCACTAAGCACGTTCTTCACATCGACCAATTGCCGCCCAAAGTCTTCCTTGGTTGAAATTAAATCCTGCTTGATACCTGTAACTTCACCAGAAACGGTTCCGAGCTTTGTATTAGCATCTTCCTTGATCTCAGTCATTTTGGCCGCGGCTTCTAGCCTATAGCTCTCGACATCGCTCGAATTCGCCTTTGCCGCCAGAACCTTTGCGGCCTCTTCCTGCTGGCGTTTCAAAGTTTGTGCCGCCTGTCTTGCCTGATTCAATTCGTCCGCTGTTACACCGACACGCTTGTTTATCAGGTCGAAATCAGAGGCGAGATTATCTGTTCTCTTCACAGCTTCTGTTTGAGCCTGTCTGATTTCCTGGCTCATGGATTCGAGTTTCGCAATGTGGTCGCCGAGATCGGCACGTTGAGAAAATAGTCCAAAACCGAGGATCACGATCAACACGCTATTCGTGACGAGTACAACAGGCACCCACCCGATTCCCTTTCTCATGGCATTTGATGGAATGGATTGATCACTGGAATTAAACATAGTTTTCCCCCCGGTTCTTAGAATTGGCTGTTAAAGGCATCATGAAAAGAGCCGGGGCAATTCGCTCTCCATCAGCAACCGTGGGACTCCGTCCGCTTGATGTAAAGGAATTTGTAGAGATTTCCGCCCCGAACCATGCCCCCAGTGATGACCTATGCCCTTCTATGGATCGCCTCTTATCCAAGATTTTTTCCACGTTTTTGCACAGAGGTTTAGAAGGCCGAGTCGAATCGGGTCAAAGAGAATTTCGGCTCGAGGTCACTTCCGGTAATCACGAGTCTGCGTGCGCAGCAACACAGAAATAATTGCCAACGTAACATCGCCTCGTTGGGATGTCCTTGACTGCAACCGCATGTGCAGCATTCTGCCGCATTGGATGTTGAGACGAACTTGCAGCAGGATAGGCGTCGTTGAGACGCCGGCCGTTAGCTGCGATTTCGCTGCGCAGTCTGCAAGTACTGCTGAACAGAGCCTCCAGTCATGACCCGATTCTGAAAGAAGCTCAGCGCTTCGGCATCGGCCAGGTCGGCTCGGTGGCCGCGGGAGTGCTCGATTCGCTCGCAACAGCCGCGAATGGCAGCAGCTAACCGAAGACTGCCGCGTGGTGGATACATTGTCTTCGATCAAGAGGCCATATATGACCCACGACAAGGTAATGATCGGTTGGCGTTGGAACTGAAAGGAAGTCTGAACGAATAACCGGGGCAATGATTGTTCCGGAGTTGGAAAAGCGATGGAGCCGCTACACTCGGCCGGTTAACGGTTCGACGCACACATAGCATCCAATCAAGCGGAGCCGATGTGTCCGCCGTCGCACAAAACCGATCGTTCAGTGTTCGCAACGGACCGGCAAAAATTCCCTAATTCGCGCGCCTCGTGGTCTTTGGGATACGTTCAGCGTTCAGGATTCCACCGCCCTTTGATCTTTTCTCTTGTTGAAGTTAATTGAACTCTGGCTTGCCGCCGCCGCGTTTTGGTTGGCCCTGTGCTCCTTTTCGTTTTTCCGAATGGGAACGAAACGATGAAAGCAATGAAACCCTTTGTTCCAAGTATCCCGCTTGTGGCAGCGATAACGATGCAAGCGGGGCACGCATACAATCCAACCCAACTTCAGGTTCACGGCAGTGCGAACAAGCCTGTCCATAAGATCACCGGGAATGTCGAACGAGCGACAAAGGCGGTCAACTATGGGAAACGGACCGGTCTCACCAACATGGATGTCAGGGGTACGGCGCTGTAACGGCAGAAAACGCCCGAGTGATCGCTCGCAAGCGCTGTCCAGAAAACGCGTCTCTCAGCAGAAGGCCGTCGTGCGTGGTGCAACAATGGGCGTAATCGGAGGCAAAATGGACAACGGCTGACCTGACCGCTGCGATCGCGGACTTGGCAAAAGCAGGAATGGCTTTCACGACCCACATCAGGAGCCATGGTAAGAAAACTTACATCATCGATTCCGTAGCTTTAGCAGAAGACGAACTCGCTCTTCTGCATAGAAAAGGTGCACTGACGCGGGCCGGCATTCGCCATTACCTTGTGTATCGCGGTTTGAAACGCAGATAGATCCAACGCTGCACATCCCGTTTATCACATTTTCCAGTATCTGCTTCAGGCAGCGCCGCTCAGTGATGGTAGACGCAGCCCTCTGGAGAATTGCGCTGAGTGTCAGGCATAGCGGAAGAATTCAGAGTGATTCAAGGACGAAGGGTTACTGTGACGGCCCGCAAGGAATGCACATGGTCCGGATCGAGGAGGTTCTATGTTGAAGCAAAATTCCATTTTTATCGGACTGCTGTTCCTACTCGCTGTGTTCGCTTTTGCAAATCCATTGGCGGCGCAGCAATCCAAAGAATCAGCTGAGGCCGAACGTGCGGCCAATGCTGCTAAGGTTCTGACAGCAATAATGAACATTCCCGAAAACGCTATCCCCGATGAATTGATGGCACGTGCACACGGGATCGCGGTGATACCGCACGTTGTGAAGGGCGCCTTCGGATTCGGCGGTCAATGGGGTAAGGGCTTACTGTCCCAGCGCCGGGAGGATGGCAGCTGGAGCGCGCCGGCTTATGTTGAGATCGGAGGAGGCAGCTTTGGTCTGCAAATTGGAGTGCAAGCCATTGACGTTGTACTCGTATTCACGGACGAAGATGGCATTAGGGGTCTGTTGAAAGGGAAAGTAAAACTCGGTGTGGATGCATCTGCGACTGCGGGACCTGTTGGTCGAAAGGCCGAGGTCGGTACGGACATACTTCTCCGCTCGGGTGCGTTCGCATATTCACGAAGTAGAGGTCTCTTTGCCGGAGTTTCACTCGACGGTTCTGCGGTCGGGATGGATGACAGTGCGAATCGCAAAATTTATGGAAACGAAGTAACAGGAGAGGAGATTCTGTTGGGCAAAAGCGTGCGAAGCAACCCCACTGTGGAACCGTTCCTGCACGAACTCCAGAAAGCCTCTCCTCCGCACGTCCATGAAAAGAAAGTAACTCAGAAATCGTATGAGAACGATCCGGCGAGAAACTGGGCAAACCTGCGAGGCGCGGGCGCAAGAGTGGCGCCGCCCGTGCGCGCCAAGGTCCAATTGTAGAGCGCATCAAAAGGATTGAGACGTGGCGCCAATGTGCTCCACCAAAGCACCGCCCCGAGAACTAGGAACAGGTGTGGCGCCTGCAGGATGGCGCCCACAACAACCCAGAGACCGACTAGCCGCGGCTGGAATAGAAGGGCGGAATATTGTAAGGCGCAGGTTTCGGCGGCCGGTTCGCGCCCCCTGTTGCAGGATAAAGTTGCGCCCGGCATCAGGACTGCCGGAGGAATGCGCAAATTGTGTGTTGGAGGGGAGTGCCATACGACCTCTCAATCAAGTATAGCCCTCCGGGGATGGACTTCCGCAGAGCGAAAGCGCTACATCCATAACGACGGCGGGTGACCGGCCGCCGTTTGCTCAAGAACCGACTTTGATCCGGTATCAATCTTCTCCGGAGGAACTTCGTCAAGAACGGCGCGCGCGAATTCCGGAAGTCCGACAAGCATGACCGATACTCGAACTACCTCACTGTTGTTTGTAACAAGGCGAAACCACTTTGCTGACTGCGAGTACTGAATCCGCGCGACCTCATTCCAGCGCAACCTGCCGCCCTTTCCGAATAGTCTTTGGTACGTCAGCCCGCCAGGTTCAAGACAAAGACGTACGCGAAAATACTCGACGACCAGAACGGCTCCCAATAAAGCGAAACCGGCGAAAAACAAGCTGATTCCCAAAGATCCCGTATTATTAGGGAACAAATATGACAGAACTGCGATAGCAAGGAAGAGTCCACCAACCACCAAGCCAACTATCAGCGTGCTGGTCGGGTGATAAAGCAAAGCGGCATCTGAGGCCGCGCGGCTACGGGATCGACTTCGAGCCAACCATCCCATGACGAGAGCCATGAGAACGGACCACACAATCCATTGAACGGCGTATCGCACGCTGCCTCCTTCGGTTGTGCCGTTGACCGCATCGGCTTCCGGCGCTCAGCCCAAAAGTCGCGGTGCATAGATTCTATGCTGCACTTCCCTTTCGACCAGGAATCCGCTCCGTGACCAATGACCTAAACCGCGTCGCTTCGTCGTCACTTTTGAAGGCGCGTTTCGGAATCACAGAGTACATGCGCGCACCGTACACCAGGAGCCACAACTGATCGTCTTCGAGCACTTTTGTAAAATCATCCCAAGTGATCGGCACAATGTTAAGTGGCTCGACGCCGAATCCAGAGAGTCGAACGTCTTTCCAAAGGTCCGTATCGAGTGGCCGTCCAATCCATTCGCGAAACACACGATCCAGAGCCGGCGAAACCTGTTTTACAACGTGATCGAATTGCGTCGAGAGCTCCAGGTAAAATTCATGATTTAGATGAGAGGCATCATGATTCCGTTCTGACCACCCCGTCTGCGCCTTCGCTTCGCTCGGCGCATCCACCCTCCTCTGCGAGGAGGGGAATGTTACACTCGAATTGATGAGCGTCGCGGAGATCGAAACAAAGAGAGAGCACGAAAGCTTTTTCACGACAACCTACGCATCTCTGGTCAATTGGGCCCGCAAGAGCTCGCTGTGGCCGTATCCATTCGGTACGGCGTGTTGCGCCATCGAATTCATGTCGGTTGTATCCTCGCACTACGACATCGCGCGATTCGGGTCCGAAGTCGTCCGCTTCTCGCCCAAACAGTCGGATGTTTTAATGGTGCTCGGCACGATTAACGACAAGATGGGGCCTGTCCTCAAACAAATTTATGATCAGATGGCCGAGCCGAAATGGGTCATCTCGATGGGCGCGTGCGCCACTTGCGGAGGATTTTATCGCGCCTATCACGTGATGCAAGGCATCGACGAAATCATTCCCGTTGATGTCTATATTCCCGGATGTCCTCCAACCCCGGAGGCAGTCCTGGACGCCATAATCAAGCTTCAGCAGCAAGTGGAGAACGATACGCGGCTCTCCTATGAACGTCATCCAAGGCAGACCCGCCTGAAGACCCCCGAATTCGATGCGACTGTTCATGACCTTCAAGGTCCACCGCGCACGGTTGTGCGGTTCCTGGAAGAGAATCAGGAAATTCAGGGGCCGATCGCAACGGCATTCAAGCAGCGTTTTCCGGATGACCTCGTGCACATGCGCGAATTTCGCGGAGATCTTTCGATCACAGTCAAACGCGATAATGTGAAGGAAATCCTGCGCACCCTGAAGCACGATCCGGCCTTCGATTTCAAATTGCTGTTGGATGTGACTGCCGTCGACTACCTTTCGGAGCGCGCATCGCGCTACGATGTCGTCTACCACTTGCTTTCGCTTTCAAACAAGCATCGTTTGCGATTGAAAGTTCCTGTGCCCGGCGAAGATCCGGCGATCGACTCCGCCACCGATATCTGGAAGGCTGCAGATTGGGCGGAGCGCGAGGCCTATGACATGTTCGGCATCCAATTCAAGGGGCATCCGGATTTGCGTCGGATCCTCACGCATGCACAATTTGCCGGTCACGCGCTGCGAAAGGATTTTCCGCCTGGACAACGTACTCCCTGCACCGACACGGTCGATTTGCCGGTCGTCGAACGCGCCAGGAAATACGCGGAATCAATGGGACTGGCGCATCCTCAAATACTCAACATTGGACCGCAGCATCCGGCAATGCATGGGACATTCCGGCTTCAGGCGGCGGTCGACGGTGAAAAGATCATCGACGCCGATACTGAAATTGGATTCCTTCATCGATGCTTCGAAAAAATGGCTGAGACGCACATGTACTGGCAGGTCATTCCCTTCACCGATCGCTTGAATTACATGTCTGCGATGATGAACGGCGTCGCCTATGCCATGGCGGTCGAGAAGATGTTCGGAGTAGAAATACCGAAGCGGGCCCAGTACATCCGGGTCATTCTCTCGGAATTCAGCCGGATTGCCGATCACCTCGTCTGCATCGGAACGAATCTGGTCGATCTGGGCGCCATCACCAATTTCTGGTATGGGTTCCGCCCCCGCGAGGAAATCTACGATCTGATCGAGTCTTGTTGCGGAGGACGTCTGACGGTCAGCTATGTCCGTATCGGCGGTGTCGCCGAGGACGTTCCGGCGGATTTCGTGACGCGCTCGCGGGCTCTGCTCGATAGCATCCCGAAATATGTGGACGATATTGAGAAGATGAATCGCCACAACAAAATTTTCAAAATGCGGACGGAAGGAATCACCGCAATCTCCACCGAAGATGCGATCGACTGGGGTTTCACTGGTCCCGTGCTTCGCGCCGCCGGTGTCCCATACGATATTCGGAAGTGGTTTCCAAATTATGATTACGACAAGTTTGAATTCGAGATTCCCATTGGCGAGGCCGGTGATGTGTACGATCGTTATCTCGTGCGCATTGAGGAAATCCGCCAAAGTCTCCGTATCATCAAACAAGCGCTCGAAAACCTGCCGGAGGGTCCAGCTCAGATTCATGATCGCCGGATCAGCCTGCCCCCCAAGAAAGGTGTGTATTCCAACATCGAAGACCTGATGAATCATTTCGAGCTGATTCAGGACGGCATCCTTCCGCCGATCGGCGAGGTCTATTCGTATTGGGAAGCAGCGAATGGCGAGCTCGGCTTTTATCTGATCAGCGACGGCAGCAAGCGGCCTTACCGCTTACGGTGCCGAGGTCCATGTTTCTATATTTTTCAGGCATTCAATCACCTTGTGAAAGGCGGATACCTCTCGGATGCAGTTGCAGCCCTCGGCTCATTCAATATCATCGCGGGCGAGCTGGAGAAGTGACCTTTTGTCAGCGCGAGATCGTGACTCCGACTCGCCGGCAGTAGGGTGCGATCTTGCATCGGGAGCAGACCGGGCTGATGGGCTTGCACAGATTCTGCCCGTAAGTGACAAGCAAATCATTGAACCTGATCCAATACCGGCGCGGCAGTTTCCTGCGCAGAGCCATTTCCGTATCTTCAGGGGTTTTGGTTCGGACATAGCCGAGCCTGTTCGAAATGCGGTGCACGTGCGTGTCGACCGCAATTCCCGCCTTACGAAAACCGAGCGTCATGACGATGTTCGCCGTCTTGCGTCCGACCCCCGGCAGTTCGAGAAGGTCATCCATGCGCGACGGCACCTGGCCTTTATATCTGGTCAGCAGTTGCCCGGAGATCGCGTGGATAGTCCTTGCCTTCACGCGATAGAACGAAACCGGATAGATCACTCTTTCAATTGTACCGACCGGTGTCGCCAACATCTTTTCTGGTGTCGCTGCAATCGCGAATAGCCGTTCGCTTGCGGCGTTTGTCGTTTTGTCCTGTGTGCGGAGGCTCAGAATGCAGGAAATCAGTACAGTGAACGGAGTCTCGACGTAATGGCCGATCGCGGGGACGGGCCACTGAAGTATCTCTTTCCGTAAAATGCGGACAACTTCATGGATGTGGTCGGGACGCATGAAAACGGTGTGGAGAGGCGCCGATCGGATTCGAACCGATGCATAAAGGTTTTGCAGACCTCTCCCTTACCACTTGGGTACGGCGCCATTCAACGATCGAGACCTTATTATAACCATATTGACTCCCGCTCCGGATAACCTTGACCCTACGGGCCATCACCCGCGCAGCGCAAGCCGCGCGCAGCCTCAAGAGAAGAGCAATTCCAAAAATGGAGTCAAGGATCCAACAACGGGACTTAAAGGACGAGAATAGGAAACCGACAGGGGAAACGGGTTCCCCTGGTGGCGAGCGGCCTTTTTTTCCAGGAGTCAGGGCAAGAGCTCTGACGGTGACTCCCACCGGCGAACCCGTTGCTGTCCACTATACGCTTCCGGGAAGACGTACACAAGGTCTTGCGAGCGGGACTTGAAACCTACCGCTTAGCCGTTCCAATACGGATCGACCTACCGGGCAGCAGTCGGCGCGGCAAAACCAACTTCGGGCGATCAAAAGTACTCTCGCTCGGACCTGAACAAAGATACGGACACTGCCGATTTTGCCAGAGATATGCTGCCGACTCTTCGCCATCATCTCGAGGAAGCGGAGTCGATTCAAAGAGAACTCCAAAAACGCTGAGGGCGTCAGCAAAACCAAGTCAGGCCGCAAGAACCAATCTTGCGGCCTTTCTTGTTGATCCACCCTCTCGCCTGGGAGAGGGACCGCCTTTTTATTCAAACGTCCATAGAGCACCGCCACAGTTGACGCTTGCCGTCCCAATGAGTTGAAATTTACGGAATCAAGGAGACGAGCGATGGCAAGAATGGATAAACGCGATAAAGCGTCTGAGATCCGAATCAGTCCGAATGAATTTGCTTGGGCGGCCGGGGCAGGCCCCAGCGTTGGGACGTCCCTCATGCGTGAGGTTGAAACCGCCGTTCTCAAGGGCGATCCTTCGAAGCCCGGCCTTTACACCATCCTTCTTCGCATTGCTCCGAATACGAGGATTCAGCCTCATTCTCATGGAGACGACCGGATCGCGACCGTCGTGTCCGGCATCTGGTACTTTGGTTATGGAGATACATTTGATGAATCCGCACTGAAAGAATTGCCTCCGGGAAGCTTCTACACTGAACCGCCCGGCGTGAATCATTTCGGGCTCACCAAAGAAGAAGTCCTGATTCAAATGACGGGAATCGGACCGTCGGATACGACCTACGTGGACCCGCGACACGACCCAACCAAATCCCAGGCCATGTAGATGCGCTTCGGTGTATTCACGAGCTTGATGGGGCAGACGTGGCCAGGTGTATTGGAGCTTTGGCAACATCTCGAATCGACGGGATGGGACACTGCCTGCCTGTCGGACCATTTCATGCCGAATACGCGCGAACGCGAAGGCGCGGTGCTGGAAGCCTGGAGTACACTTTCCGCACTCGCGGCAGTCGTGCCCCGGATGAGGATTGGTACTATTGTGCTCGGCAATACCTACCGTCACCCAGCCGTCGTCGCAAAGATGGCAGCGCAGGTCGACATCATCTCCGGTGGACGGCTCCTGTTCGGCATTGGCGCGGCCTGGCAACGCAACGAGCACGAGGCCTATGGCATCCCCTTTTACACGATGCGCGAACGGCTCGAGAGACTCGATGAGGCGTGCACAGTGATCCGATTGCTCTGGACCGAGCGCCGCAGCAATTTCAATGGCCGCTACTACCAACTCGCCGACGCCCCCCTCGATCCCAAGCCCGTGCAGAAGCCGCACCCGGAACTGATGATTGGAGGCGGCGGCGAACGCGTCACGCTCCGCATTGCCGCCAAGCACGCCGACCACTGGAACGTCTGGGGCGGAGCGAAAGTTCTCGCACGCAAAAGCGCCGTGCTCGAAGAGCATTGTTCCAAACTCGGACGGGACAGCAAGAGCATCAACCGGTCGGTCAATATGGCGTTGCTGATCACTAACAGCAAAGCCGACATTGATCGGTTGGCTGAGACCATCGCAGCACGTATGGGAAGTCATGCCGCCGACGCTCGCGATACCTGTCTGGCTGGAACGCCCGATCAGATCCGTGAACAATTACGGCGGCTACAGTCCGCTGGTGCCACAATGGTGTTCGTTCCAACCATGTTCCGGCCTTTAGACGAACTGCGGCGCGACATGAACCGGTTCATCGCTGAAATCGCCACCGATTTCCGTTAGAGAGCGTGAAAGTTGAGCATGGAACTTCCACTCCAGTAACCGCTCGTTCCCCCGGGAGCGTCAAATTCGTCACTTCTTGTTCTTTCAGCGATTTTTTTTGGCGGAGGCACATTCCCCTCCTCGCAGAGACATCGCAATGCTGGAGGCGTGCGATTACGCTTACGCAACGTCCGGCTGCTCACAGGTGGTTCGGCAATTCGCGAAGAAAGGCGGTTGCCATGTCCTGAAACAATACCGGCAAGCGGCCCTTCTTGAAGCCATCCACCATCGATTGAGAAGCGACGGTGTCGTGCTCAGCAAATCGTCGATTCCTTCTTCCAGGTTGCACTCCGGCCATTTGATACAAAAGTTGCTGGAGGTCGCCGATCGCAGGCCTTCTATTTAGGCTTCGCCCTTTCCATGAGGCTGCGCGCTATCGCGCGGGCTCGCGCTTCGCGGCAACTTTTGGCAGGTCTAATCTCTTGGAGTTTGTAGATACGCTCGCGCGGAATACGCCGCAAATAAAAGCAGGACCACTCCTCCGATTCCATTGGCCAGCGAATCCACAGCCATGAGACCGCGGGCTCCGGAATATTTATAGCCGATTCCGTCGAACCAGGTCATATACGCGATCGGCAAATTCCCGCTTGCGCCAAGCAAGGAATAGGCGGTGCCCGCAGCGTGACGCCGTTTGCCCAGGACATCCAGTTCCAGTGCCGTAAAAGCGGCATATGCGACTCCTGCCGCCAACGCGTAGCCGATGTATCCGCCGGCGTACGTAAGCGGCGTCGGAGAACCCAGAGCCATCCAGGCCGAGAAGATCGCCGACAGCAGACCCGCTAATGCGTAAGCAGTCATCCGATTCACACGATCGCAGACGAAGCCTCCCAACACACATCCCAACGCCGACAGCACACCTCCCGCCAGCCCGGATACCCACGCCACCTGAGCATCGGATGCATGATAGTCCGGTCCCACACTCGAAATCAGATTCGCTACGGCGGAGCTCCCGACGGGAGAAAGAAAGAACACTAATCCGATCAAGGTCGCTCGAGCGCGGAGCACATCCCACACGTCACGGCCGAGCGCGCGAAACAGCGGAACCAGCCCCAGGCGCGGAAATCGTTCTTCGGAGATGAGCAAGGCCGCCAATGCGGGAAGGAATACCATCGACCCGGCCGCCGCAGCCAAAATGGGAAGCGGAAGTTTGTCGGCGAGCCAGATTGCGGCTCCCGCGGCCAATGCGCCGCCACCAAGATTACCTGCCTGATACCAGCCGCTGGCTCTGCCGCGTTTGTCAGGATTTAACATCGTCAGAACTGCACCGCATGCCGATGACAGCAACAGTGCGACAACGTTTCCCGCTAGCAGAAGAATTGTGAGTTGCGCCAGTGATAGCGATGTCGCGGCAATCGCAACCGATCCACAAAGGCCCGACACGCCGGCAGCGATGAGAACCCATGTACGCCGCAACAGTCCCGTGTCGACAACCGGAGACCATAGGAAATACCAGACATTCGGAATCGACGAAATCGCGATCACATTCGCGATCCGATCAGGGGAAACACCATGCTTGCGAAGCAGAAACGGTATCAAAACAACCAGAATGCCGTTGAAGATGCCGTAAGGAATCGAAAGGATTCCGAATAACCACGGCGGGTTGTGGGACGCGCCCCCCTTTGTTGTCTGTGCGTTTGTTTGCGGCACGAATCTAATTTAGGACCGGGCCGAAATCACGCTGAGGGCATTTCGGAGAACGGTGCCATCAGGAGTTCTCCGCCGAGGCAGCGATGATAGAACGTCATCGCAACGCGCGTGTTTCCGTCAAAATTGAGGTACATGACGATTGCTCTCATAAGTCTTCCCTCCCGACAATTTACGAGTTGCCGCCAGGATTGCGCACCCTATGGCCCATGGCAAGACCGTGCCCAACGTTGTTCCGATGAAGACGTGGGCGAGCAAGTGAGACCACGTCTTGCCGTCTCCACCGAAGGCGTACTCCGGCGCGCTGAATACGTTCGCGTTTCCTGTGAGGATTGCGCTAAGGATTCCCGCAATGGCAATCGCCTGGAAAACGACGTTGAGAACGGCCAGAACCGGCAGCAGATGTTTGTAGGTGCCAAAACCGGTCTTATGGACACGGATCGCGTAATACACAACCGCAATCCACATCAGCCCGGTCATGCTGAACCACTTTACCGTTGAATTCGGAACACCGCCCAGTGAGAGCGCCAGCCGTACCAGACCGGTGACGGCGATCAAGACAAGAAACAGTCTTGAAAATCGGACATAGTCTGACAAAGGCTTGCCAAAAATATTCATACTCCTCTCCTATTTCGCCGGCAGGCCCGAGATCTCCATCACGGGCCGGATTTCGATCGTACCCACCCGGGCTGCGGGGATTTGCCCGGCGATAGCGATCGCCTCATCGATAAACCAGCAACATGTATTTCATTGTTTCTTCGGCAGTCCTTTCTCCAGTTCTCGCGCGCGGTCGACCGCCGGGCCCGGTTCAAAATCATCCAGCTCGAAAAACTGGCGGATCTCGATTTCACCCTCTCCATTGTTGTGGGGCGCGGGCGCACGCTTTGCCCATTCGATGGCTTCCTGTTTGGATTTCACCTGGATGATCCAATATCCAGCGATCAGTTCCTTCGTCTCGGGAAACGGCCCATCGATGACGGTCGTCTTGCCGCCCGAGAATTTTACGCGTGAGCCCTTCGAGCTGGGCTGTAATCCGGACAGGTCCAGCAGGACGCCGGCCTTCATCAGTTCCTCATTGTACCTGGTCATTGCAGCAATGAGTTCGTTCGAGGGCATGACACCGGCTTCCGACTCCTTACTGGCCTTCACTATCATCATGAATCGCATTGTTTTATCTCCCTCAGAATTTGTTTCTCTACCAATAAGTCGAACGGCGGGCGGTCAAATCGACATTCGATCAAAAAAATTTTATTCTGTCAGTATGCTCCAGGACGGACGTGGTCGAGCACAAAAGGCAGAATGAACTCCTCGACCATACCAAATGTGTACAATTTCCCAGCGCATAATAGTCTTCGCCGGAATTCATGTATGGATCTTCGCGAATTACCAAAGATTGATTTGCACTGCCATCTGGACGCGTGTGTCCGGGTTTCGACAGTGGCTGAGATCGGGAAACAGCTGGGACTGGTTCTTCCCGATTCCCTCGAAGCGGCGCTCATCGCGCCCCCGGTGTGTGATGGTCTGATGGACTACCTGCGGAGGATCGATCTGGCTCTCGAAGCCATGCAACGCGAAGGGGACCTTCGGCGGATTGCATGTGAACTTGGGGAAGACTTTCAAGCCGATGGCGTCATTTACGCCGAAGTTCGGTTTGCCCCACAACTACATACGAAGCGTGGGCTCTCCCTACAGCAGGTTGTGAACGCGGTCCATGCGGGTTTAGAAGAAGGCAAGCAGCGGTACGGTGTTTTGACATCATTGATTTTGTGCTGCATCCGGCAGCAAGACCCATCGGTGAGCTTTGAAATAACGAAGCTGGCGGCCGACAATCAGGACAAAGTCTGCGGAATCGACCTCGCTGGGGACGAATTCGGCTTTCCCGGCAATCCACACGTAAATGCTTTCATACTGGCGGAACGCGCCGGACTTCGTCGAACCGTCCACGCCGGAGAAGCTGCGGGAAGCGATCGAATTCAAGAAGCAATCGATGTGCTTCACGCCGAACGTATCGGTCACGGCATCCGCGTCGTCGAGAATCCACGGTTGATGTCACTACTGAAAGACAAAGCTGTTGCTCTGGAAGTTTGCCCACAGTCCAATGTGCAGACTCGCGCTGTGGACTCTCTTGAAGCTCATCCTATAGACAACCTCTTGAAGCGCGGCTTGCGCGTTACGGTCAATACAGATGGCCGGACCCTGTCAGCGACTTCTTGCACGCGTGAATTCCAGAACCTGTTCAGGCATCAGGGCTGGACACTTGACGAATTCTGGCAGTGCCAGCTGCACGCGGTTTCTGCGGCTTTTGTTTCAAGGGACATTCGAAGATCACTTGAAACCAGAATTCAGCGTGCGTCGAAAGGGGCAGTTCATCGAAGAAACTCATGACGCTCGCGGAAGAAGTATCGAATCAAATGCAGATCCCTTTTGAAAGAATCCGCATAAATGCGGCAGACTCGGATTCCAGTTCGTTCATAGCCAAAAAGATTCCCGCAGTTACGCTAAGTGGTCTCTCGGATGAGTGGCAGTCGATCCTGCATACGACTTTTGATGTGGTCAAAAAAGTAAAACCGGAAAGTGTCTATCTTGGTTACCGGCTGGCTCTGACCATGTGGAGTCGGATTGATGAGGCCCCATGCGAATCCTTCCGGTGAACGAGGACCGGGATCACAACGAATCCAATTGCTGGCACAAACAACATAAACGCGCCGCGATCAAGAACCGGTGTTGTTAGGGGTGCGGGCCGGCTCCCGATTAGCGGCTCCATTGAAGTTGCACAACCGCACAGGAAATTCGGCAGTATGAATCACAACCCGACAGTCAACGGGATCGTAACTCGTATGCGCCATGCGTGTAGCCATTCGCGCGATTTCCATGACAAGATGCTTGTGCGATGTCGAAGGGACGATCTGGGCTTCGGGGCCGACATGCACATGAGGCCGCGTATCTTCGAGGTCGGCGGCGTGAACGCAGGTCTTGCACACAAATCCCATCAGTTCCGCGCCGCATTCGAGGGACAGGAGTACGGGCACGGTGCGTGCAGACTTGCCGCAGGCCGTGCAGCGCCGCATTTCATAGCCGCACTGGAAAGTGCACTCGTCAACACGGCGTGTGATGGTCGCTTTCATCTTCAATGACCTGCCTTACCCAATACCAAAGCTCGTTGGGTTGGGCGGCGAGTCCAAGCAGCGGCGTATGGCCTCCACGCATTCGCGCATGTGAACATCGTGGTACCCCATCATGTTATCGGCAAAAATTTGGAGGACTTTAATCCCTGGGGAGACTGCGTTCAGATCGAGAACGCCCCTAAAATGCGTCTCATGGCCTGAGGAATAACCACCAGCATATTCAACGGCCCGCCGTGAGGCCTGCAGTGAGCATACTTCGACAGGATGTAGACGGGATCACCGGCTCCGAAGCGTGGCATGACTATTCCGATCACGAAACGCTACGCCGCGTCGTCTTCGGATTCAAACTTTTCGGACGGCTCAGTGGTCCGTTGATTGAGGTAGACGTAGACGCTGTGACAGACGCGGCAGCCATGAAGATGGTCTTGCTCCCACTCTTCTCTTTTGGTACGCCCGCCGGCGATATCCAGTAGGCGCCCGTACTCAATGTGCGTTGTAGACTGTTGTTGCTTCGGAGCTTCCATAACGGCAGGCTAAGCGGCAGGCTTTAATTTCGATTTTTTCTTACCCGTCAGTCGGATCGTGTTCTCGTCTGAATGTAGCTTCCAAATGGTGGTGTACCGTGGATGGTTCGGACAGTTGGGGAAGATTGCACCTTTGGTGATGATAATTTCTGAGCCGCAGCAGACGCTTTTATACACTCCAAATCCATCGTTGATTTCGCCGTTCTGCGGCACGGTCTCTGACACCCCCAAATCACGCGCATGCGTGCATCTCTGTACGCTAGCACATATAGGACTAACACTGACAACAATGCATTTTGAATGGCTTATCGGCGGAATCGGATTACCACTCGGGCCAAATGTCATTCACTGGCCAAAGTGTCCATCCTGGTCTGCCGGAAGGCGGGATGGCTTACATCAAACGATTCGAGAACGCTGCCGATGATGAATACCTCTCAGTGTGGAGGGATTCACCGTCGTGCCCTCCTTTGCGCAGGTCGTGCCCAAGCTTCCGCAACCTTGTGCCCCCTTTGGGCACACTCAAAACACGTACTTCAGCGCGAACTGGAGAATGCGCTGATCGCCTGAGTACAAACTGCTGCTGATGCCGCTGATGTCCTGTTGAATTTTTCCGAAAGTGCCCGAGTTGAGGGCCGCTATGGGAAGCCCGGCATTCAGGCGATTTGGAAGGTTGAACACCTCAGCGCGTAGCTGAATCGACTTTCCTTCCGCAATCCGGAACGTCCTGGATAGAGATAGATCGAATTGAATCATTCCGGGAGCCTGGACGGAGTTTCGAGGCACATCGCCCATGGTGCCCGGGGGCGGAACGGCGAAGGCTTTCGGATTCAGCCATCCGTCCACGCTCTTGTGATCCATATAAGAACTGACGCCTGGTACCCGATTCGGGCGCTGGTATCCGCCCGTTTCTCCGTTGAGAAGATTGTCGGTTCCCAAGTTGGGCGTGAAGTATGGTCCCGATTTCACCTTCAGGATTGGAGAGAGCTGCCAGTCGCTCGCAACGCGTCGCAGAATATTGTTCGAGAACGCCGGCACCTGCGCCACGGCGGAAAGATTGAACACGTGACGCTGGTCCGTACTCTGTACACCGCTGTCGTCGCATGATCCACGGTCAAAACGGCGGTCGCCCGGCGTGGCGTTCGACTGCCCCGTGTTTCCGGGATTACCATTCCACAAATCACTGATGCAGTGCGACCACGTGTAATTGGCAAGGACGGTCGTGCCGCGGCTCAGCCGTTTCTGGATCTGCACGTACATGGCGTTGTAATTGCCCGTTCCATCAGAGTAGCTCGTCGCAATGATCCCGTAGTACTGGCCAAGCGCCGGGTTCTTCAGATTAAGAACCCGGCGCTGGTTCGTATTGGCAGTCGTGGAACATTGCCGGCCGCTGGTTGGATCATTCGCAACTGGAGCAGGCCCACTGATCATCGCTCCGTTGGGCAGCGTGCAAACATTGGTTTCGTTGAAGAAGTACACCGCGGGATTGATCTGTTGCTCATTGATCAGATGTGAAATCGTGTTGCCGATATAATTTACCGATAACAGCCAGTCCTGACCGAATTGCCTCTGCAGGCTCAACGAGAACTGGTTTACTGTCGTCGGATACCAATGCGGATCGTACGTCACATAGGCGGCAAACGAAGGGAAGCTAATGTTTCTGTTCAGCATAATCGGCAAAGGATTTCCGCCTGGATAACTGCTCCATGGATCATCCACCTTCGGGTTGTTCACCGTGAGCACGTTTCCGAACGGCGCATCCTGCGCCATCGCGCTCATCGAATACAAAGCGCCCCGGTCGGTGAAGATTCCCGCCGAAGCCCGCACCGACATTTTGCCATCCCCGTTCGGATCCCACGCCAAACCCAAACGAGGCGTAAAAATGTTGTACCGGTTGTATGCGATGCTCTTCTGTCCCCACGTCCACTGCGGATCGCCGGGGAAAATCAGGCCGGCGGGCGCGTTCGGATAAACCGTGCTGTGCACGTTCTGATTGAACAAGTCCAGGTCGAAATGGTCGAACCATCCGTGTTTGTTTTTGAATGCGAAGAATGGTTCCCAACGCAGACCGTAATTGACGGTGAGACGCTGCGTCGCCTTCCATGAATCCTGCACATAGGCGCCGAAATACTCTTGCCGGTTGTACAAGTACGATTGAACGTTGCCCTGCGACCAGGTGACGGGCTTGCCGATTAGAAAATCGGCCATGCCGTGAAGGGTAAAAGTCCCGTTGAAGGTCATCAAGCCGGTCGCGTTAATTCCCGACTTGTAGTTGAGACCGGTATGGATGTAACTCGCTCCGAAACCGAACTGATGCGATCCTCTCACCCAACTGATATCGTCGCTAAGGTTCGCATTGGGCCCACCGTAATCGGTATTGATGATGGCGGAGCCCCCACCGATGTTGAAGCCATTTCCTCCGCCCCCTGAAGCGACTGCCGCACCGCCTGTACCCACATTTCCTCCCGCGACTGTAATACGTGGTTCAGTGTCGGGATTGAAGGGGGCATTCACGCCCAGCTCGGGCCAGGTGGCGAAACGGTCGGGTATCTTTGGAATTTCCTGCCGGTTGGCTCCGATACGGAAGGAATTCACGACGTTAGCGCTAATCAAGTAGGTACTTCCGATCGAAAGCGCATAAACCCGATCGGACTGGCCGTTTCGGTTCAATGTCAGCCCATTCGACCCATCAAATGTTGTGGGGATGTTCAAATTCGTGACGAAGAATCGTCCGAATATCGAGTTCTTCTCGCTCGCTTGCCAATCGAGCCTGGCAATTTCCATGTGCTCGCTTTGATTGCTCCTCAGTCCGAAGTTTACTTTGCCGCATGGGTCACTCGTCTGCGGCAGCCGCGCCACGACTTTCAACGCGAAAGGACTGATCAGGGACGGCGAAATCTGGTTATTCACGAATCCCTGTGATGGGGCCAGCGTCAGGGGGCTGGTCCGACACGTGGGGCCGGCAAAGGTCGTGAAATCGCCCCGAAGCATTGCCGCTGTTGGAACGTAGGCGGTGTTTTGCGTCGGCTCGGATCGCTGAATGGTTCCCTGATATCCGCCAAAGAAGAACAGCTTGTTCTTCACGATGGGCCCGCCGACCGTTCCCCCAAACTGATTTCGCTTCAGCGTGTCGCGTTTCGGCGCAAAGAAGTTTCGCGCGTTGAAAATTCCATTTCGTACAAATTCAAACGCATCGCCGTGCAGGTCGTTCGTACCCGACTTGGTGACGACGTTCACATTCGCCGATGCGTGCACGCCATACTGCGCCTGCAGGGCGCTGGATTCGACTTTGAATTCCTGTACGGCATCGGGAAAAGGCAACGGGAGTATTCAGGCTGTTGTAAGCATCATTGTGCGCAGCGCCGTCGAAGTTATATGCCGTCCAGTTCGCGATCCCGCCGGCCACCGAAATCATCACAGTGGGATAGTTTCGTACCGAGTTCAAAAAGCCGCTGCCCCCGACATTTGCCAAGCCGGCAAGGAAAACCAGTTCGGTGACATTGCGTCCATTCAGTGGCAGCTCGATGACCCGCTGGTTGTCCATCACCGTTCCCAAGCCGCTGCTGTGCGTTTCGACGAGCGCGGCGTTGGACTGAACTTCTACCTGATCGGTCACCTGTCCGACTTCGAGCACGATGTTGATCGTTGGACTCGCGTCGACTTGCAGGACAATCCCGCTTTGCACGTAGCTCTTGAACCCCGGAAGCGCGGCCTCCAGCATGTAGGGTCCAAGCGGCAGGCTGGCGAGGACGTAGTTGCCGGTCTCATTGGAGACGGCAGTTCTTTTGGCTCCGGTGGCAGTTTGCGTGACGATGACTTCGACACCAGGCAGAACGGCGCCCGATTGGTCCTTGATGGTGCCGCTAATCTGAGCGGTAGTGGATTGCGCTCCCGCCGTTGGGGCCACCACTGCGATTGCACTCAATGCAGCAAAAATGTAAACAGCAATGCGTTTCATTTCCCCCTCCACGCCACAAAAACGGAAGACCTTCCCGCCAAAGTTTCGTTAACCGATGCGGAATTACAATGCGCGCCACGATAACAGGGGACTTGGGAACCGGTCAAGTGACGTATTCCCCTCCTCGCAGAGCTCGCAGAGGAGGGGTGGATGCGCCGAGCGCAGCGAAGGCGCAGACGGGGTGGTCAGGACGGCGAAAGTCTGGCCGAACTGACCACTAATTGAGGCTTCGCCCTATCGGGCTCGCGCTTCGCGCCCGGCGCGCCGGCTTCTATTAAGCTGTCGCGCCTCCCCTCCTCGCAGAGGAGGGGAATCTACGGCTTCGGCGCGGGGTATTCCTTGCTGAATCCGGTTCGCTCATTTGTAACGGTAAAGCTGCCGTCGGAGCGCGCTGAGAGCTTGAAGTAGTGTGCGGGGTGGTTCGTCGGCATCGAGTCGATGTTCGCGATGAATGCATTCGGAGAGTTAACATCCTTGCTCACGTTCTCCGAGTAATGTAATTGCCAGAAGTCGAGGAGTCCCGGTGAGCTCTTGACGATCCTGAACGTATCCGGAGTTCCCCCCTTCGTTGGGCTGTTGTTCATGATAGCCACCCTGGGCCGCGCCGCATGCACCAGAACCGGATTTCCTGCGAAGTCTGTGCCATGGCGCGACGTGTTATAGACATCGAAATTCGTGCCGAGCAGATTGTTGGGGCAGACCAAGTCTTTCTCCTGATTCCATGTGAGGTCCGACAGATCGAGCATTTTGAAATTGCCATACTTGATGACCACACCCATCGCGTAGTGGTTTTCGGGCGTGGCGTCTTGAATTTTCGGCACAAATTGACGGCACTGCGGATTCGGCGTACCTGCTCCCGGCATACCGGAGACCGCACTCGTGATGATCTCGCCCGCGTTTGCGACCACCGTCACATCAAAACCGGTAATCGGAATCTTGGCGCCGGTCTTCGGCACTGTGACATGTGCTTTGTCGCGAATCGGGCGATACGCGTTGAACGCTGCGGAACGGTTGGGCTGAAGTTCCACAGTCCATCCGCCATGGTCGTAGAAGTTCCGAATGGGCAGCTTGTCGGCAAGCGCAGCAGCGTTGCCCGCGTGATCGCCGTGGTAATGCGAGACGATGACATGATCCAGCTGCTCGACCGGCAGATTCGCGGCCTTGATGACGGCCAGGATCCGATCCAGATCGCGGTTGCCATCGCCTCCTGTGCCGGTGTCGTACAACAGCGTCTCCCCCGCCGGCGACACAAATAGCACGGCCTTTCCGCCCTCTGTGTCGATATAGTAGATGTCCAGCGATTTGTGTTCCTGTTCTCGAGGGTTCTGCGGCCGGGCGGCTGCGATCTGAAGCAACAGAGTCAAAGCAATAACGGACAGCAATGTCTTGTGCATTGGATCCTCCCATTTCATCGACCAGGCATTTTCTTATATTTGATCATTGTGTGCGTATAAAATCGGGAAACATGCCACAAAGAGGCACAAAAGTCACAAAAATGTCCTCCTTGGTCTTTTTGTGCCTTTTTGTGGCCGTTCCCGTCATTGAGGCCAGGCCGCAGGCGCCGGTCAAGACCGTGTTGGACGGCGTTTTCTCGGAGGCCCAGGCGAAACGCGGAGAAGCCGCGTACGCGGCAAATTGTGGTCTCTGTCACGGTGCGGATCTCGAGGGAATTTCGGCTCCGGAGCTCATAGGCACTCACTTTCTGGAACGCTGGCGTGAAGACATGCTCGACACCATCTACAATTACATCAAAGACAACATGCCTCAGGGCCGCGCGCCGGATGCTCCACGAATTCCGGATACCGATTACCTCGACATCCTCACACATATCTTGAACGTGAATGGTTTTCGGGCGGGCGCAAGTGATCTGACTGCCGATCTAGTCGAAAGGGTCATGCTGGTTGGAAAGAATGGGCCGCAACCGGTGCCGGATGGATCTCTCGTCGTGACCGTCGGTTGCCTATCTCAAGCTCGGGATGGGGTGTGGATTTTGTTCAGCGCAACGGAACCGGTGCGCGTCCGCCGCTCAACCACATCGACCCCTCCTGAATTGAATGCTTCATCCCAAAAGCGGCCCGGGTTCCTGATTTTCCGCCTTGCAGACTTGGAAGCGGTTCCCGATTTCGTACCCGATTCGCATAAGGGCCATAAGGTGCAGGCGAAAGGTTACCTGACACGACAGCCCGGTGCCGAGCGCATCAGTTTGAGTTCGATGACGATGCTGGATTCGATGTGCGGGCAGTAGTGCTTTTTTGTGGCTACAGTCTCCTACTTCTGGGTTTGGCCGAGCCCTCCCACAATACCCTGGACCTGATTTCCGATCGCGATAGCTCTGATCTTGGCGATCTCTGCGGGTGAGGCACCCATCGGATCGACATCGCCGCACGTAAATCCTCGCAGCGTACACTCTGAAGTGGTGTGCTTGATTCCCTTCTCTTTCATCAGGCGGGTCATAAGTTCTACTGCCTTCTCCTGGAGAACGATCGAGTTGTTGGGACGGAATGTGCCGACACCTATCGCGTAATCGATCGGCATCAACGGTTCGATGCTCCCCCCGAATTGCCCGTCATTTTTCTTACCCAAATCGTGTGCTCCCAAATCAGCACCCACATCGATAAGGTACTGGATGATCGGAGGATCCCCTAAGTGGCCGGCAGCCATCAGCGCCGTGATACCCATATCGTCAGCGGCATTCACGTTAGCCCCAAGTTCCACGAGAAGCTTGATGACCTGCAGCCTTTCAGCGTTGGATTTCCCCCTGCTATAACCGTCGATCCACGCATATCCGGCGGCCTGCATCAGCGCCGTCTCGTCGTGGCCGGAGGCAATGTTGGGGTCGGCGCCATAGGACAGCAGGATCTCGACCAGTTCCAGATCTGCGGAAAATGCGGCACGCGCCAATGCGGTAGCGAACGTGGTTCGCGGCGTCAAATTCAGAGCCGATCTGCGGGAGGTTGGAATATTGTCGACGAACGCATTCGGATTGGCTCCCGATGCCAAGAGTTTTTTGATCAAGGGAAGCGGGTCGGCAGTCACCATCCACGGCATACCGGGGTTCGTTTCCATATTTCGCCGGTCGACGGCCCAAAACAGCGGAGTAAACCCTTCAGCATCAGCATGGTTCAGGTTGGCCTTGTTGTCGATGAGAAACGAGGCAATTTCGTAATTCCCATTGTAGATCGCCAGCTCCAAGGAACCTTTTCCGTCCGCCGTAATGGTGTTCACATCCGCGCCGGCGGCCACCAAAAGGCGTGTCGATTCCATGTCTCCCTGTCGCACTGCAAAGTGCAACGGAGTGAATCCTCCATAATAATCTTTCTTCGGCTTTTCACCGGGCTGAGGATCCCGCGGCAGGCTTGACACACTGGAGTTCGCTGTCGAGCCGCCACGGCGGCCTTCCGAAGGTACGATCTTCGACCGCGCGTTGACATTCGCTCCGCGATCAATGAGCAACTTCGCGGCGTCAGGATGGCTCTCCGAAACGGCCCACATCAAAGCTGTCGTGCCGCCCCAGGTCTCTGCGGAATTGATCTGAGATCCGTTATCCAGGAGCACCTTGACGGCGTCGGGCTTGCCTGTCCGCGCGGCCATCATGAGCGCGGTGTCTCCATACTTCGTCAGCCGCGCATTCACATCCGCTCCAGCCTTGATGAGCTTTTCGATCATGGCTGCGCTGCCATTAACTGCGGCAAGCTCCAGCGGTGTGGCGCCCCCGCGCGTGGCGGCCGACACATTCGCGCCCGAGTGGATCAACAGGTCTGCCATCTCCAGGTCGTCCAGGCGCGCGGCCCAATGAAGTGCTGTGGTGCCGTCACTTTGCGCCGCATTGACATCCGCCTTCTTCTGCAACAACGAACGCACGGCCGCTTTATTCCCTTTCATGACAGCGTCCGCGAGCTCAGCACCGGCCGCAAAAACGCCGTTCACGAACACCAGCATGACGATTGAGCACCCCGCCAGGCGCCTGATACTCATGAGTTAGCCTCCCCGACTCGATTGCTTCACGTGTACCACCCTGCTTCGCGATTGACAATAAAAATCTGGGCGATTTTCGCACAACATTCGAAACGACGAAGGTGCTGTAGGGGCGGTCTATGACCGCCCACAATGTTGAAACGAGACATCGCGGGCGGTCATAGACGTCATAGACCGCCCCTACAGCTGCTAAAAGAACGTCGCTACTGGCCTTTTTGAAGTGGATATCCTTTGTCGGCCCAATCTGTTTCAAGATTGGAAGGGATGACGAGCGCTTTCACCTGCTTATAACCCAGTTGGTGCAGCAACTCGAAAGCGGGCCGCACATTGGGGCATGCTTCCCATGGGCAACAGGCGCAATAGATAACAATGTCGCGACTCTTCGGAACGCTGGCAACGGCACTTTTTAAAGTCTCCAGGCCCGCTACACTCGATGCGGGACCACCCAGAACCGCTCCAGGAATGTGCGCTGCCCGGTAGGTCTGAGCAAAGCCGACAAAAACAATCAGCGGTTTGGATGCGCCGTTGTCACGAATCTTAACGCTCAGTTCCTGCGGACGTATGAGCTCCGAAGCTTCCCATTTTCCTACCGGGTTCGGCTGAGGCCTCTGAACCGCAAGAGCCAGCAGGCAGCTCGTCAAAATGAAAATCGCCGTCACTATAGTTCGCATAATTCGAACAGCGTACCAGATCATTAGCCCTTTGCGCTAAAAAGCCACCAAGAGCTGTCGAGGCCTTTACCCGACTGTGGTCCGAAAACGTAGTGCTATTTGCGGGAGTAACTATGAGCGGTTGTTACCACTTGATGGCAAATTTTTACCACTTGACGACAAACTTTTACCACTTTGATGGACCACTTTATAACTGATGACGAGTTGGCAAGGCGATCCGGGCGAG
>WNGK01004613.1_pt1 | contig 24156 bp, 24 predicted proteins | sample 5400601 | NCBI WGS metagenome assembly WNGK01 (sample SAMN13153376, study PRJNA577476) | soil metagenome | isolation source: 60 cm soil or saprolite under Garry oak tree replicate 1 | place: USA:California | collected 2016-06-15
GTTCAGCCCACGGAGCTCCATCCGTCGCTCGAAACAAAAAAGGTTGAGGGATTCTTTTTCGCCGGACAGATTAACGGGACCACCGGTTATGAGGAAGCTGCCGCTCAGGGGCTGGTTGCGGGCATCAATGCAGCGCTAAAAGTTAAGGGTGAAGAACCGTTGGTGCTGAATCGTGCCGATGCGTACATCGGTATCATGGTCGACGACCTCGTGACCAAGGGAACCAATGAACCCTACCGCATGTTCACTTCGCGTGCGGAATTTCGTCTTAATTTGCGCATTGATAACGCAGATGAGCGTTTGACGCCGGTCGGGAGGCGGATCGGCCTTGTGACCGGCGAGCATTGGAATCAGTTTCTGGAGCGGCGTGCCCGAATTGCGAGGTTACGCGAGCTTGTGCAAACCTCTCGTGTAAATACAGAGCATTCATTCTTCGTATCGCGCGGCCTGGAGTTTCGTTCGCGGCCGAGTTTTATTGAACTGGTTCGCCGTCCGGAAATCCACCTTGCGGACCTGATTGCCGAAGGCGTGATGGAAACCGAAACCTTGCGCCGCGAGGATATCGTTTCCCTCGAAACGAGTATCAAGTACGAAGGCTATTTGAAACAGCAGGAGCGCGAGGTTGAAAAACTGCGCAAAGCCGAATCCAAACGGCTCCCGCCGGATCTGGACTATGCGGCCATGCCTGGCCTATCGCGTGAAATCGTCGAAAAGCTGAACCGTATTCGCCCGCAGTCGATTGCGCAGGCCAGCCGCATTCCGGGAATCACCCCAGCATCCATTTCGATTTTGCTCTTCCATCTCGAAATGCGCCGCAAGGAGACGCAGCCGAAGAGTGTGGTGTAGTGTCCCACATCGAAGTTCTCGAATCCGAGCTTCGAAGCTTTCAAATCGAGTTGACATCCGAACAAAAACGTGTGCTGGCCCGTTATTGTGGCGAATTAGTTCACTGGAACAAGCAAATTAATTTAACCGGACTTGGCGGGTCTGACATGGTGCGGCGTCTCGTCGTGGGACCCCTCTGGGTCGGCTGTCAACTGAAACCGCAAGGCGTATTGGCAGATATCGGATCGGGCAACGGCTCACCGGCAATCCCGCTTCACGTTTTATGCAAATTCTCCACAGCGCACTTGATCGAAACCCGAGCCAGGAGAGCAGCTTTTTTACGCCACATCACAGCCACATTGGAGTTGACCCGTGTGATTGTTCATCGATCCAGGTTCGAGGAGATTGCCTCTGAACTGAGACCGGTGGATTGGATCACTCTTCAAGGGGTGGCTTTCAGCGAAGAACTTCTTAATTCGATTCGCAACATAGCTACTGCAACGACAACCATAGTTTGGATTAGCTCCCCAGATGCCAGACCGCCGGGGCACCCGTTCTGGACGCTTCAAGTGCCGTTTACGGGAAACACGGTCTTTTTATTTCGCTGTTAGCGTGGCAGAAGCCGGCGTTCACTTGATGTGACCCTCGATGAAGTCCTTATTGTTCTCTTCACAAGAATATTCCAGGATTTCCCAATCCGGTCTGAGTGTAAATGTCCGCACATTTTTCCAGGGCTTTGTGAATATCTTCGGGTCATTAATCGTGATCTCGTAGGCAATGTGCTTGTCGTCGGTTCGCGTAAATCGCTGAACCACGCGCAACTGATCGCTATGGGGATGACCGATCGTATCGAGATTGCTCTTATCATTGAAATGGCTGGTCTCAATGACGAGCGTGTCTCCCTCCCAATGGCCAACGGAGAGCCCATTCCACTGAGGCACGAGATCGGTGGGATGCGGACGTCCATCGACAGGTACAACGTGGAACATGTTCCAGGCCTCAAAGAGAAACACTACGTCCTTGTTTGTCTGAAGAATTTGAATCGGCATCGGAGAATTCATCGAGCGAGTCAAGCCGAGCGGGAGGCATCGTCCTGTGTAATCGTAATTCGCTGCATCGAAGCTTTTGAAAATTGAGGCCCCTTCGGGCGTGAATGGAAGCGGCCCGGCGCCCTTTTGATCCCTGCCGTCCATTTCCATATTTTGAACGAACGGATGGTCCCAAACACCGTTCAGGTCAGGCCTTCCATCTGGAAGACGAGGGATCGCGGATGATGATTTTCCATCTCGCGATTGAGACGCTAAGGCAACCATTGAAAACACAATCACGGCCACGGTTATGACGATCGTCGTTTGAGATCTCACAATCAAACCTCCTCGAAAACGTTGCCGAACGGCGGTTCCACAGAATGCCAAGCCTCCATCCGAAACAATCCGCAGTCAGCAACCGTAGAATACAATTTACTCTTTGAGATGAGGAAAGTGAGCTACAGTTTTCCTGATTGATGTCAAAAACTTCCAAGAAAAGGCCTATTCCGTCAACGGTCAATCGCGCACAGAAATCATCCGAGTATTGGCATATCGGGTTGATCATCTTTTTAAGCTTCATTACTTACTCGAACGCGCTCAGGGGAAGTTTTGTCTGGGACGACGAAATACAGATCGTAAAGAACTGGCAGATTCGGGACCTGAGCCATGTCGGGTCTGCGTTCTCGTCCGCTTTTTGGGCATTTGCCGATCCCGAAGCGGCGCGCACCAATTTTTACCGGCCCGTGCAAACGCTTTCCTACATGCTCGCGTATCAGATCAGCGGGCTCTCCGCCTGGTCTTATCACCTAGTTAACGTCCTGTTTCATACGTTCGCCAGCGTCCTCATCTACTTCTTATGTGTGGAGTACGGCATTTCTGCAGGTGCCGCCTTACTTGCTGCAGCGATATTTAGCGTGCATCCCATCCACAGCGAAGCCGTCTCCTGGAATGCAGGAACGCCGGACGTCACTTGTGGAGCCTTTTACTTCGGTTCGATTTTGTTGTTCTTAAAATATCTGAAGTCGAGCCGCGGAAGATGGCTCTGGTCGGCTGCAGTCAGTTTCCTGGCGGCATGCTTTTCAAAGGAGATGGCCGTCACATTACCGGCGGTGGCGGCACTGATCATGTTGGCCAAGGGCCGACCCCAGCAGAATGTTTTCACCAGGCTTGTTGAAAGTCTGTGGCCGTTTGGTGCTGCGGGAGTCGTCTACGTTGGTGCCCGCCTAGCTGCACTTGGTTTTCTTTCGACGACTCATTTACAAATTCGTGCTGGGGTCTTGGACTGGTTTACTTTGGCCGTGCGAGTATTGGGCCAGTACATTCACTATTCGTTGTTGCCGTATCCCCTTACGGCGTACCATCTGATTCCTCTGCACCTGTCCGATCGGGTTCCATCGACCTTACTCTACACGGCAGTCGTCACTGCAGCCGGCATAGGGTCGTATATGCTAAACCGGCGAGTACGGGGCGTCGCGATGTGGGGTCTCATTTTCGTAATAACACTTATTCCGGTTTTCAATTTCACCGGAATCAGCCTCACTTTTTTTGCGGAACGGTACCTCTATATACCGACCATGGCGTCGGCAATGATGCTTGGACTTTTGCTGGACAAAAGCCGAAGTATTGCCAAGAACGTTACCGTGATCATTGTTTTGGTTTTCGCGGTGCTTACATTTGGTCGCAACAAAGACTGGCAGTCCGATGAAAAACTTTATCAAAGTATTCTTCGTGTCCATCCCGAGGTAGCCCATGTCCGAAATAATCTGGCCGATCTTTACATGAAACGGGGCGATGATGTGACCGCCAGGAACTATCTGGAATCGGCGCTTCACTATCTGGATAGCGGCGTCTATCTTCAGGCGGAGAACGAGAAGTACAGAGCTCAGGTCGGGCTTGGCGCCATTGCGGCGCGGCGCGAAAAATACGCGGAAGCGAAGGATCATCTCGAGAAGGCGCTTGAAATCAATCCGCGCGGTGATTGGGCTTATTTGTATTTGGGAGGAGTCATCATGGAGAGCGAGGGCGACTATCCAAAAGCGATGACGAATTTTCAAAAAGCAATCGAGCTGGGTCCGTTGAATGAAGTAGCGCGGGATTACATGGGCGTTGCGCTCTTTAATCTGAAAAAGTATCCAGAAGCCATACGGTATTTTCAGGAAGCTTTGAAAATCAATCCAACTTATAAGGATGCCGAGACACATCTTGGGATGGCGGCCCGGGCGCTCGCTTCCTGATCATGCTTTGCGGTTCCAGAAGCGCATTGAATCCAAGCCTGCTGCCTCTAGTTCCTAAATTTGTCGCGACCCTTGAACTCAATGATGACAAAGTCCGCATCGCTGGCAATATTTTCCGGAAGATGTACATTACCGTCGCCGCAGCCAAGTGCGCCTGCCGGGACGGAGGCGGGTTCGGTCGTCCCATCCGGAAGAGTGAAGTTGAAGGTCTGGTCGGTCAGGAAAACGGCGCAACTTGCGGGATGCCGGTGCATGACCGATTTCTCGCCCGCACGGTAGCTGACTCGAAGAATACGCACCAGTTCGTTCTCGAATGAGAGCGAGTAGTGGGCTGGATCGGCCGTGACCGCATCGGGAAAGGGTACGTCACCGCGCTGAGCCATCAGTACCGCCGAACCGATTCCTACAAAAAAGCCAATAACCATAAGATAAATCGATCGCATTCCGCACCTCTTTGCTTCAGAGTACCCATATCTCTAATGACCCAGCATCTTACACGTAGCGCCTCATCGACACGCAGCTCTCTTTCCAATGCGAGCACGCTTCACCCGGCGTACACGAGCCGCTCGAAGCCGCGAAAGAGATCAACGGCCTTCTCGTCATTGCCGGGCAGGAGTTGCATCATCACGACAGCCGCGAGTTCCTTCAGCGGGTCGATCCAGAAGTATGTGTTAAAGATGCCTGCCCAGCTCAGGCTTCCAGGACTGCGCATTTCCGGATCCGATGGTTGGGTTTCGATTTGAAAGCCGAAGCCGAACTTGTCCTTGCGGGCGCCGAGCGGAAACGGCCTCGCGAGCGATCGGTTCGTCGCCAACAGTACGTCGACAACAAGGTTGCCAATCTGATTCGACATCATCATGCGGACCGCAGACTCGCTGATAAGGTGCGTCGAGCCGCAGCGTCCGCCATTCAGGAAAAGTTGAAGGAAGGCTACGTAGTCTGACGCCGTGGAGAACAATCCATCGTCACCACGCCCGCGAGACTGGATCTTCGAAGGATTCGGCCGTTCGAGCAGTGTGCCCTCCGAGTTCCGATTGTGCTGTGTCACGACACGGGGATGCTTTTCAGCGGGAACTACATAACCTGTATCCGCCATTCCCAGCGAATCGAAGATGCGTGTCTTGCAGAAATCGTCGAGCGTTTCGCCGCTCACAGCCGCCACGATACGGCCCAAAATGGCTGTGCTTGGGCCGTACGCCCACCCAGCACCAGGATCGTGCAAGAGAGGAAGCGCCGTCTCCGGCGTCCCTCTTTCACTCAGCCGCGCCAGGGCGGGATTCAAGAATGAGTAAGAGATGCCGGAGGTATGAGCCAGCAGATCGCGGATAAGGATCGACCGACGTGCCGGCCTCGATTCGTAAGTGCCGTCGGGATTGAGTTTGGTGAGAACCGGTGGTTGCAAATAATCTGCAAGATAGTGGGTGAGGGGAGCGTCCAATGAAATCCGGCCTTCATCGACGAGCATCATAGCGGCCAGCGACGTCACCGGCTTGGTCATGGATGCGAGGCGGAAGATTGTGTCCGGCGTCGCGTCGATGTTGCTGCCGGCGGCGCTTTTGCCAAACGCTTCGAGATACAAGAGGTCCCCGGCATTGGCGACTGAGGCGACGACGCACGGCACGTCGCCACGCGTGACGCACGTTCTGAGGAAGTCGGAAATTGTCTGCCGGCCGGGCATCATCTAACTGGAAGATGATAGAACAATGAACTCGCCACCACTGATCTAAAAAAAGTTGCGATAAAGGTGGCTCGGATTTGTAGTTCCCATGGCGCTCCGGCCCGGACCGAATTGGCTTCCAGACGCCGACATGGGTCTTCGGTACGTTTCTATGTGGGATCGAGTCATTCCCATGTGGGATGCGCTCATTTCCATGTGGAAACGAGTCATTGCCACCTGGAAATGACGCCCAGCAACTACTTTAAGAATCAATCAATTGCAGCCAAACCCGATTTTTCCATGTGGAATTGACTCGTTTCTACGTGGAAATGAGCCATTCCTGTATGGGGATGGACCCTTGCGGTGTCGCTTCGAGCCGGCGACGATCCGCTTCAAGCCTTCGACGATTGGCTCTCAGTCTTCGACGTTTGAACTTGTCCCGGAGACGGTTGGCTTTACGAGATTCCGATGTCGCTCCGCGCCGGTCCCATGTGTCTTGGCGGCGGACCCACGTTTCTTTGCGCTGGAGCGATAGACGTTTCTGTCTGATCTGAGTTGGACCTCCTCTGACCGCCTCCGGTCCGAATCTGTTTCCACGTGGAACATCAAAGACGAACTGTTCCACGTGGAACATAAAGGTGGCGGCTATGGGAAAGGTCATCGCAATTGCGAATCAGAAGGGCGGAGTGGGCAAAACCACGACGGCCATCAATCTCGGCGCATCTTTAGCTGCGGCCGATATGCGGACGTTGCTTGTCGATGTCGATCCTCAATCCAATGCCACCTCCGGGCTCGGGATCCGTAAAGGGTCCTATTCGCGATCGACCTATCATGCGCTGGTCCATGGCGAACCCCTGACGTCAATACTTCAATCAACGGAATTGGAGGCGCTTCTAGTTGCTCCCGCCAGCCGGGAACTGGTCGGGGCAACCGTCGAGCTTGCTCAAGAGGCCGACCGCCATCATCGGCTTAAGGTAGCCATCGACCCGCTGGTGGAAAGCTACGACTATATCCTTATTGATTGTCCACCATCACTGGACCTGCTTACCGTCAATGCGCTGATTGCCGCCCGCAGTGTACTGATTCCGATTCAATGCGAATATTTCGCCCTGGAGGGCGTCTCGGAATTCATCGAAACCGTCCGGCAGGTCCGCCGGTTACGGAATCCGGACCTAGCGATTGAAGGCGTACTCCTCACCATGTTTGATGAGCGGACGAACCTCTCGAATCAAGTGATGGAGGACCTTCGCGGATTCTTCGGGCCACAGCTGTTTGAAACGATCATTCCCCGCAATATTCGGCTGGGCGAAGCGCCGAGCCACGGCCAGCCGATTCTGCTCTATGACATAAAATCCAAGGGCGCTGAAAGTTACATCCGCCTGGCAAAGGAGATCATCCATGGGACAGAGAAAAGCCTTGGGACGAGGCTTGAACGCGTTATTGGCCACGCCTGATTTGGACTCCGATCAACTCCGCGACATCGATATTGATCGCATCCTTCCCAACTCACAGCAACCTCGCAAGAACTTTGATGAGGAGGCGCTCAATGAGTTAGCTGACTCTATCCGTGAACACGGTGTCATTCAGCCGATTGTTGTCCGTCCCCTTGAGGACGGTTTCTTTGAACTCGTGGCGGGCGAGCGCCGGTGGCGCGCTGCGCAACGGGCGGGCCTCTTCCGAATTCCCGCGGTTATTCGGCAGGCCACCGAACATGCGGCGCTTGAAATCGCTCTCATTGAAAACCTTCAACGCGAAGACTTGAATCCGATTGAAGAAGCTGAGGCGTATGAAAGGCTGATCACCGAGTTTGGCATGACTCAGGAAGAGGTGGCGAGGCGGGTTGGAAAAAACCGAACGACTGTCGCAAACATGCTTCGGTTGCTGAGACTTCCTCCTGAAGTCCAGCAATGGTTGCGCGAAAACCGGCTCACCACCGGACATGCGAAAGCGCTCTTGTCTCTCTCGGATCTCAGTGCCATGGTTGATTCCGCCAGAAAAATTATCCAAGGAGGGTTCTCCGTCCGGCAGGCGGAAATGTTGGTGTCGCGCTATTCGCGCGAGGAAAAGGACAGTTCCGGCAATGGTTCCGATGTTGTCGATCCGAACGTCAAAGCGGCGATTCATGCCTTAGAACAGGTCCTCGGAACCAGAGTAACGGTGCAGAAAAGCGGAGGCAAAGGAAAGATCGAAATACATTTCTTTTCCTGCGAGGAAATGAATCGGCTATACGAGGGTTTGCTGCATACGAAGTTCTGAACAGCCGCGGGAAAATCTTAATTTCGCGTCTCTAGTTGCGGAAGTAGGATTAAAATGATGGGCGATTTCTTTCACTTGCGAGGAGGCGCCGAATGAGATCGACTCGACTGTGGTTAGTCAGTGCTGGGCTGCTAAGCTTCGTTGCGCTTGCGGGCGCGCAAACCAACAGTTCTCAAAAACACAAAGGTGTGTTCATAACCCGGCTTTACACCGGTCCCGACGGCCAGACCCATGCCGAAGAGATAGAGGCCACATTCATTCCGGGAAACGGCAACGATATCTTCAAAATGATGATGACAACCGGAGCTGAGCTGCATCGCGCCCCGGCCGGTAGAGTCAGCGATTGGCACACCGCGCCGCGCCGCCAATACGTCATTACGTTGAGCGGTCACGGCGAGCTTGAAGTAGCCGGTGGGAAAAAGATCGCGGTCGGACCAGGCCACATCGAGCTGGTCGAAGACACAACGGGCAAGGGCCACATCACCCGAGTCACGGGAACGGAGGAACGCGTGACACTCCAACTTCCCCTTACCGATCCGTCTGCCCGCTAGCAGCGCTGCTGAAACAGCGTGATTGTCCCAAACTAACACCGCGGTTTCCCCCTTCGTCGGTGCAAGGTCGAATGTCGCGATTCGCCAGGTATAACTAGGTCGAATTTCCAGGCCACACGTGAGGAAAGTGCCCTTGTCTCTGTCAGGACTCAATGCCATACTCGATCCGCCGGACAAATTATCCAGGGAGGGAGCTCGAAATGAAATTTCGCAAGACATCCGATCAAGTCTTCGGATTCTTAGACCAGGGAACAAACGTGACCGGTGAGCTGGAATTCACCGGCACGCTCCGGATTGACGGTAACTTCCACGGCTCGATTTCCACTGCTGATATGTTGATCATTGGCGAGCACGCCCGCGTGCATGCCGATATTAAGGCAGGCGAGATCGAAATCCACGGCCAGGTTTTTGGAAGCGTTGAGGCGAAGCGCCGGGCCGAAGTTTCGGCAGCCGGACGTATACGCGGCGACCTTCGAACTCCGGTCTTGATCGTAAGCCCTGGGGCACTCCTCGATGGGCACGTCCAGATGGCAGCCGATGCTCCGGAGGAAATTACTGTCGCTACGCATCCGCTAACGGAACAAGAAAACTCCCTCCGGGAGAGGAACTGATGAGGTTGACAGAATTCGCCAAGTCTGCGGGTTGAGCAGGCAAACTCGGCCCACGGGACTTGGACCTCGCACTAAAAACGATACCTGGGCAGAATATTCCCGGGATTCTTGTCGGATTTGAACACGCCGACGACGCCGGCGTGTTTCAACTTACAGACGATATCTGCCTGGTTCAAACCGTGGACTACTTTGCTCCGATTGTGGACGATCCCCACACGTATGGACAGATTGCTGCGGCTAATTCATTGAGTGACATCTACGCGATGGGCGGAGTCCCAAAAACCGCACTTTCTGTTGTCGGGTTTCCCACGAAGGGCGTGGATTTCAGTGTTCTTGGCGAGATCATGCTTGGCGGGCTACAGAAACTCAATGAAGCAGGAGTCGCGCTACTTGGCGGTCATTCGGTTCGTGATGACGAAATTAAGTTTGGTTACGCTGTAACCGGAACGATTGCAAAAAAGGATATCAAACAGAACATAGCGGCACGTGAAGGCAATCGTTTGATTCTCACAAAACTTGCCAAAGCGAGCGGAATTTCCATAGAAATCGATCATCGAAAACTTCCACTGCTGCCCGGTGCGCTCGAATACAGCCGGGAGGGATTTTGTGCAGGAGGTCTTACCAACAATCGCGAATTCTTCTCAAAGAACCTTTATATTCATGACTCCATCCCGCCTGATCAGCAAAATATTTTGTTTGATCCTCAGACCTCAGGGGGGCTTCTCATCTTTTCCGACCCGCAAGACACGGACAGATTGCTGGAAAGCTTACGGGCAGCCGGCGTGGATGCTGTTGAGGTCGGTTCGGCTGTGCGCCGCGCGGAGCATCTGTTGACAGTCCGGTAACCGGATGTTACTTTCATCCCTTTGTCAGACGTGCGCGAACGGCTTCATGCGGCACGTTTCCCGGTAATTTTAGAAAATGCGCGTCATTGATCCAGCAATGGTGTTGCCTCGATGTCTGTAGTCGCTAACCGTTATGCCAGAGCGTTGATCGATGTGCTCTATCCCGAGAACGCAGAGGCCGGTCTTCAACAGTTGCGAGATTTTAGTTCCTTATTAAATGATCAGCAGGCTGCGCGTCGCTTCCTTGAGAATCCCACGATAGCGGGGGAGCGTCGCCGGCGATTACTCAAGGAAATTTTCGATGCGTTGAATCTCGAACGCCGTGTTGCCAATTTCATTGGCATCCTAGTTGATCGGGATCGATTGCCAATTCTGGAGGAGATCATTCAGGCTTACCAGAAGCTCTTGGATGAACGGCTCGGTATTGTTCGTGCTCGCGTGACTTCCGCATATTTATTGGATCATTCCGAACAGCAGAGACTCGCAGCCAGGCTTGAGCAAGCCACCGGAAAGCAGATCCGGATGGAAGTAACTGTCGATCCTTCTCTGATCGGCGGTGTCGTCGCGCAGGTGGGGAGCACAATTTACGACGGCTCCGTTCGCCAGCAACTCGAAGCTTTTAAAACCCGTCTAGTCGAGGAATAAAAGAAACATGGAAATCAAAGCAGACGAGATTACCAAAATTATCCGTGAGCAAATCGAAGAATACCGTGCCGGAGTGGATGTCAGTGAAGTAGGTAATGTGATTTCAGTGGGCGACGGAATTGCCCGTGTTTACGGCCTCGAGAAGGCCATGGCTGGCGAACTTCTGGAATTCCCGCACGGTGTAATGGGTCTCGCCCTCAATCTCGAGGAAAGTCAGGTCGGCGTGGTTTTGCTTGGAGAGTATACGGAGATTCGCGAGGGTGATCAGGTTCGCCGCACCGGCCGCATTATGGAAGTACCGGTCGGAGAGGCTCTCGTCGGACGTGTGGTCAATGCTCTTGCGCAGCCCATCGATGGCAAAGGACCAATCGTCACCAAGGATCGTACGCCTGTTGAACGCCTCGCGCCTGGTGTCATCGACCGGCAGCCTGTGAAAGAACCTTTACAAACAGGGCTGAAGGCGATTGACTCCATGATTCCTATCGGCCGTGGTCAACGTGAATTAATTATCGGTGACCGTCAGACCGGGAAAACAGCACTTGCGATCGACACGATTATCAATCAAAAAGGGCAGAACGTCGTCTGCGTCTACGTTGCAATCGGACAAAAGCGGTCCACGGTTGCCCAAGTCGTGAAGACACTAGAAGAATACGGCGCAATGGATTATTCCGTTGTCGTCGCAGCCTCCGCGAGTGATCCCGCCCCAATGCAGTATTTGGCTCCCTATGCCGGCTGCGCGATAGGCGAATATTTCCGCGATAGCAAGCGCCACGCGCTTTGCATCTACGATGATCTTTCCAAACATGCTGCCGCGTATCGTGAGATTTCATTGCTGTTGAGACGGCCTCCCGGCCGTGAAGCCTATCCAGGCGACGTTTTCTACCTCCACTCGCGGCTGCTGGAGCGCGCGGCAAAATTGAATGACCAAAACGGCGCGGGATCACTAACGGCCCTTCCGGTCATTGAGACGCAGGCAGGTGACGTTTCTGCATACATTCCAACAAACGTCATCTCTATTACGGACGGGCAGATTTATCTCGAGACCGATCTCTTTCACTCCGGTATTCGTCCGGCAGTGAACACAGGCCTCTCTGTTTCTCGCGTTGGCGGCAATGCGCAGATCAAGGCAATGCGCCAGGTAGCCGGCTCGCTCCGACTGGACATGGCTCAATTCCGCGACATCGCGGCCTTCGCGCAATTCGGTTCGGATCTGGACAAAGCGACGTTGGCACAATTGAGTCGCGGGCAGCGGTTGACCGAAGTATTGAAACAAGATCAATACGCGCCGATTCCTGTTGAGAAGCAGATCGCGATTATTTTTTCCGGAACCAACGGCTTACTTGATGACCTTGACGTTGCGGATTGCCGTCCATTTGAACAATACCTCTACCGGTTTTTGGACGCCAGCCAGCCCGGGCTGCTCGAGAAAATTCGCAACCGAAAAACGATCGACGACGAGACCAAAGGCGAACTGCAGAAGGCCATCAAAGAGGCGAAAGAACGATTCAAGAACGAGCCTCACCGCGCGGCATAAGCTATGCCAAGCCTTTTGGATATCCGGCGTCGCATCCGGTCGGTCAAAAATACACAGCAGCTGACAAGGGCGATGAAAACCGTTTCCGCGGCGAAGCTGCGGCGGGCGCAGGAGCGCGTTTTTAGCGCGCGGCCTTATGCGGAACAGTTGAAGAGAGTTCTGGGCAACCTCACGGCACGGCTGGACGATGTGTCGCATCCGCTTCTGGAGATTAGGCCTGAAGAACGGATTCTTTTCCTCGTCCTTACGGCGGATCGCGGTCTGTGCGGCGCGTTCAATGCAAACATCATCCGTACGGCTCAGGCCTTCATACGAGAACATCAAACCCAAACGACCCATTTGATGATGGTCGGCCGAAAAGGCCGCGATTTCTTCAGGCGTCGTGCGGTGCCCATTCGATCGGAGTTCGTGAATATTTTTTCGCGGCTGGATTACGGTCACGCGAAAGACATTTCCGAGGCAATTATTCAGGCCTATATGAACGCCGAAGTGGATGCGGTCTACATGGTCTACAACGAATTCAAATCTGTCATCCAACAACGAGTCGTTGTGGAGAAAGTATTGCCTCTCAGTCGATCTGACCTGAAAGAAACAGAGCCGCGTCTTGACTACATCTTCGAACAGCCTCCGCAAGAGATTTTTAATCGGCTGCTTCCTCGTTACGTGGAAGTACAGGTCTATCGAGCTTTGCTGGAATCGGCCGCATCGGAGCACGGCGCACGCATGGCGTCAATGGATACGGCTACAAGAAATGCCGGTGAGATGATTGATATGCTGACGCTCAATATGAACCGCGTTCGCCAGGCAGCGATCACGCGGGAAATCATCGAAGTGGTCAGCGGAGCGGGAGTCTAATAACAATGGCAAACATCGGAAAAGTTTCACAGGTAATTGGTCCGGCTGTTGACGTGGAATTCGGGGAAGGCAAGCAGCCCGCAATTTATCAGGCGTTGCATATCACTAGCCGAGGTTTCAACGTGCCGGACCCAATCGATGTCATTGTCGAAGTTCAACAACACCTCGGCGAGGGCCGCGTGCGATGCGTGGCGTTACAGCCCACGGAAGGGATGGTGCGCGGTATGTCTGCTGAAGACACCGGGGGGCCTGTATCGATTCCGGTCGGCAAATCCACCTTGGGGCGCGTCATTAACGTGATTGGAGAACCCGTCGACAAGTTGGGGCCGATCGAAGCAAAGCGGCGTGATCCCATTCACAAGCCGGCTCCTGCGCTTGTTGAGCAAAATACAAATCTCGAAATGTTCGAGACCGGAATCAAGGTCGTCGATCTGATCGAGCCATATTTGAAGGGCGGAAAAATTGGTTTATTCGGAGGTGCGGGAGTAGGAAAGACCGTCATCATTCAAGAACTTATCAACAATATTGCGACCAAACACGGCGGCATTTCCGTATTCGCTGGGGTCGGCGAGCGCACCCGCGAGGGGAACGATCTCTGGCTGGAAATGAAAGAGTCGAAGACGAGTGAGGGCGTGCCCGTCATCAATAAGACCGCGCTCATTTATGGCCAGATGACCGAACCGCCTGGAGCCAGGCTGCGCGTTGCCCTTACCGCTCTCACCACTGCCGAATATTTTCGCGACGATGAGGGACAGGACGTTCTTCTCTTCATCGACAACATCTTTCGATTTACGCAGGCCGGTTCCGAAGTCTCTGCTCTGTTGGGCCGGATGCCTTCTGCGGTGGGGTATCAGCCAACGCTGGCAACGGAAATGGGCGAGCTTCAGGAACGAATTACATCCACCACAAAGGGTTCGATCACTTCGGTTCAAGCCATCTATGTTCCGGCCGATGACTATACCGATCCCGCACCCGCTACAACGTTTGCGCATCTGGATGCGACGACCAACCTTTCACGGCAAATCGTGGAACTGGGTATTTATCCCGCGGTCGATCCGCTAGCCTCAACTTCACGTATTCTTGATCCCCGAATCGTTGGCGCGGAGCACTACAACGTGGCGCGTTCGGTTAAGGCAGTATTGCAGAAGTACAAAGACCTGCAAGACATCATCGCCATCTTGGGCATCGACGAACTGTCTGAAGACGACAAGCTCACCGTCGCTCGCGCGCGGAAAATCCAGCGTTTTCTGTCTCAGCCTTTCTTCGTTGCGGCACAATTCACTGGCCGAGAAGGCAAGTACGTCAAGATTGCCGACACGATCAAAGGCTTTAAGGAAATCGTCGAGGGCAAACACGACGACATTCCGGAGCAGGCCTTTTATATGGTCGGTACCATTGAAGAAGCTCTCGAACAGGCCCAACGGCTGGCTGCAGTCAAATGAGCATGACCGATAACAGGATCGAGCTGACCATCGTCACTCCCGAACGCGCTGTCGTTGATGAAGCCGTCGACGAGCTACAGATCCCGGGTTCGGAGGGTTATTTTGGCGTGCTACCTGGGCATGCACCGCTCTTTTCCGAACTGAAGGTTGGAGAAGTCGCTTATCGTAGGGGCGATCGATGGTCTTTCCTCGCCGTTGCCTGGGGATTCGTTGAAGTTCAGCCGAATCACGTTCGCGTCCTTGCCGAGACAGCGGAACGCGCACACGAGATCGATCTCGATCGTGCCATGCGCGCAAAACAGCGTGCCGAAGAGCGCATCGCGCGTGGCGGCGAGGACGTGGACTACGGGCGCGCACTCGTAGCACTGGAACGGGCTCTGATCCGAATTCAAGTCGCCCGAAGAGCGCACCACACGGCTAGCGCATAACTTTCGCGCAAATTCCGAGCCCGCGGCTGGCATACATGCCGGGATGAGCGCTCAGGAACAATCCGTTTCGACCAAAGGCTCCCACCGTCACAAAGCGATCTAAACCGGCCTGGTCTCTACACCATGTATGCTTCCTTTGGAGGAGTTGCTCGCCGGTTCCTGCAAAATGCAGGAAGAGCATAAGGACAACTTCAATAGCTGACGGCAGTTCCAAGCCGGAATCACGTAGACTACTGATGTAGTGGATTGGTTGCGATACCGAATCGGGCAGGACATTCGTGCATAGAAAATGCCAACCAGGTTCGCAATCCTGTTGAGCAAAAGGTTCTTCCAGGTACCAAGGGTGATCGAAAAACGAGGGGGGTTTACGCGGGTCGGTTCCTACTATCTTTCTTAAATTCAATATGTTGAGGCCAGCCAACGCCCGTGGAGTAGGAAAAACAATCACTACGTCCTTCGCCTCAACTATGGGTGTCGTGTCGAAATCGGCTCTTTCGGTGTCAGTAAACCGATTCGGGATGCCCATAAGGGCAAAGCGCCGCTCGACTTCCGTTGGGGACAGTGAAATCATATGTGACAGGTCCAGCGACCTTGTGATAGTTTCGACTCGGTAGGGAATGTTCCCTCCGCGACTGCTCCACGAAGCCGCGCACCCCTGGCTTTAGAAAAACAGTCTAATTTACTTTTAATCAGAAAACAGAAATGTCGTCTCTCGAAACTCCTTCAGCGTTCGCCATGGAAGATGTTCGCCGGACGGTCCTCGACAACGGTTTGGTTGTGCTGGCGAGAGAAGTCCATACTTCACCGATCGTGACCGCCATGATTTGGTACCGTGTGGGATCACGCAATGAGGAGTTGGGCCAGACCGGAAAGTCCCACTTTCTGGAACACATGTTGTTTAAAGGCACCGAGCGATTCAAGAAAGGCCAGATTGACCTGATTACGCTGAAAAATGGAGGCGGCAACAATGCGTTCACGTCGCATGATTTCACTGCGTACTATTTCAATTTCGCGTCCGACCGATGGGACGTCGCATTGGAAATCGAATCCGACCGGATAATCAACTGCGCCTTTGATCCCGAAGAGTTTGAAGCAGAGAAGAAGGTTGTCATTGAAGAGCTAAAAACCGGTTTGGATTCGCCTTGGGGACTGTTGTTGCAGGAACAGGAAGCCGCCGCTTTCAAGGTACATCCCTATCGGAATCCCATAGTGGGATGGTTGCAGGATGTGGAGCGCGCGACAGTCGAGGAGCAACAGGCGTACTATCGCCGCTATTATCATCCAAACAATGCGATTCTAGTGCTTGCCGGCGATTTCGAAACCGACGAGGTATTGACCAAAGTAGAGCGCGCATTTGGTGCGGTTCCGGCGGGCGCTCCGCCTCCGCCCATGCTGTTGAAGGAGCCGCCCCAACGCGGTGAGAGACGGCTGATTGTTCGCTGGCGTTCGAAGGTGCCGCGGTTAGCAATCGCCTATCACGCCCCACAGATCGCGCACGTCGATAGCTATGCACTCCAGGTACTCGGAGTCGTTCTTTCGGAAGGAAAAGCCTCCCGTTTCTACCAACGATTGGTGGAACGCGAGCAGTCGGTGACGTTTGTTTCTGCGGAATACGGCGAATCGAAAGACCCGACCCTGTTTCATATCCGAGCCGAAGCGCGTGGAGACCACTCGATTGGAGAAATCGAGACGAGTATTTACGACGAATTGGGAAGGATCGCCGGAGGACAGCTGAACGAGCATGAATTGGATCGGGCGAAGCACCAGATCGAAGCTCACTTCATCCTCTCGCGTGAAAGGACGTTGGATCAGGCAATCCTGCTGGGGCAAATCGAAACGCTCTATGATCTCGATTATATCGATTCGTATCTCCCGCGTATCAACGCCGTCACAGCGGCCGATGTTGCCGCCGCCTGCAGCCGTTATCTGAATGAAGATAGCCGCACTGTAGCTCTTTTGCTGAGTGATGGCTCCGAACCAGTCGAGGACGATGAAAGTGAAGCCGGCTGAACTCGGCGTGCGAAGAGCGTTCGAGGTTCACAGCCATGTTCTTAATAACGGCATGAAGATTCTCTTGGTTGAGAATCCTTCGCTACCGACGGTTTCATTGAATGCAAGCGTGTTGACTGGGGCCAGGTACGATCCGGAGTCGAAGGCGGGCATTGCAATCATGGCCAGCCGGTTGCTCGACGAAGGGACTCATACCCGTACATCCTTCGAAATCGCAGACGCAATTGAATCCGTCGGGGGCGCTATCGAGGCAGACGGTTCCTTTGAGCGGATCGTCGTCTCGGCTGGTGTTTTGAACAAAGATGTTCCTCTCGGATTAGAGCTGCTGGCGGATCTCCTGATGCGTCCTATTTTTCCGCAAGAGTATGTTGACAAGGAAAAGGAACGGACCTTGGCCGAAATTGTGAGCGCGCAAGACCGGCCTCAGGTTGTGGCAGGCTGGGCATTCAACGAACTGGTGTACCAGGATCATCCGTTACATCGTCCATCGCACGGATATCCAGAAACGGTCGAGAGGATCGAGCGCAACGATTTGCTCGATTTTCATGAAAAGTATTTCCTTCCGAATAATGTAGTTCTCGCCGTGGTGGGCGATTTCCGAGTTTCCGAGCTCCTGCCTAAAATCCAGGATACATTCGGAAGCTGGCGCGCCCGGCCGATTGTTTTCCCAACTTATCCGGAACCTGTTCGCCAATCGGGCAAGCGGACAAAATTCATCCGTATGCCGGCTCAGCAACTCAACATCTATTTGGGTCATCTCGGAGTGCAGCGCACCAATCCGGATTACTACGCGCTTCAAGTGCTCGACACGATTCTGGGTGGGGGTGCAGGGTTTACGGCGCGGATTCCTCAGCGGCTTCGAGATGAGTTAGGATTGGCATATACGACTTTTGCAAGCATTACAATGACCGCAGGTTTGGATCCCGGCCGTTTTGTCGCGTTTATTGGGACCTCGCCGGAGAATATGAGACTGGCGACGGAAGGGTTGGTGAACGAAATCCGCCGGATCCGAGAAGAACCGGTAACGGCACAAGAATTGCAAGACGCGAAGGATTACTTGACGGGCAGTTTTGTCTTTTCCTTCGAGTCGAGTCCGCAGATAGCGCGCTTTCTCGTGCACGCAGACGTGTACGGTCTGGGTTTCGATTACGTCGTGAAATATCCGGAATATATTCGGAGTGTAACAATCGAAGACATATCGCGGGTCGCAAAAATGTATTTGGATAGCGAAAATTACACATTGGTTGTTGTGGGGCCGGTCGATGGCGCTCAGTAATTCAATCTTCTTCGAGAAGCACGGCGTCACGACGCGCGATCTGGAGGGGTACTTATCCGAAGCGTTGTCCCGTGGCGGCGATTACGCAGATATCTATTTTGAATACCGCATCAACCATTCCATCGTTCTTGAGGAACAGATCATCAAGAGCGCAACCAAGGGCGTCAGTCTTGGAGCCGGCGTGCGTGTCATTTCCGGAGAGAAAACCGGTTATGCGTATTCGGATGATCTGAATCGCCAAAATATTTTGAAGGCGGCACGGACGGCGGCGTTTATTGCACATTCTTCTGCAGTGGGAGGAAGTCTTCAAATACCAACACCACTGAATCAGGAACGGAATTTGTATCCGGTTCCCACCTTTCCCGCTGAACTCGAAATCGCAGAAAAGATCCGACTGTTGCAGCTGAGCAACGAGGCTGCGCGTGCGTATGATCCGCGCATCAAACAAGTTCAAGCAAGCTATGTCGATGAGACGAAACACATTTTAATTGCGACCTCCGACGGCCGCGCCGCCTGGGATCTTCAACCTCTTGTCCGGCTGAATGTGATGTGCATTGCGGAAGAAAATGGCCAACGCCAATCCGGATATCAGGGAGGCGGGGGTCGGCGCGCCTTAGATGTTTTTACCGGCGATCTCGATCCTGGCGCCATCGCTCGTGAGAGTGCGCGTCAGGCGATCTTGCAACTTCGTGCTATTGATGCTCCGGCTGGTCCGATGGAAGTCGTACTCGGGCCTGGATGGCCGGGCATTCTCTTGCACGAAGCCATCGGTCACGGTTTGGAGGCCGACTTCAATCGTAAGAAAACGTCGGCATTTGCCGGTCTCGTTGGACAAAAGGTGGGATCGGAGCTTTGCACCGTTGTTGACGACGGCACCATTCCGTTCCGCCGTGGATCTCTCAACATGGATGACGAAGGAAATCCGACGCATCAAACAGTGCTCATCGAGAAAGGGGTTTTGCAGGGATATCTGCAGGACCGGCTAAGCTCGAACCTCATGAAAGCGCCGCTTACGGGAAATGGCCGCCGTCAAAGTTACGATCACATTCCTTTGCCGAGGATGACCAATACGTTCATGATGTCGGGAGACTCGGCGCCTGAAGATATCATCAAATCTGTAACGAAGGGCTTGTATGCCGTTCATTTCGGGGGCGGCCAGGTCGACATCACCAGCGGGAAATTCGTGTTCACGGCCAGCGAAGCTTACCTGATCGAGAACGGGCAAATTACGGCACCCGTCAAAGGTGCGACGTTGATTGGTGATGGCCCAACCGTTCTTCGTCAAGTCACAGCCGTTGGCAACGATCTAAAACTCGATCAGGGAGTTGGCATTTGCGGTAAGGAGGGGCAAACAATTCCTGTCAGCGTCGGCCTTCCGACAATCAAGATTCGAGAAATTACCGTCGGCGGTACCGAGAAATAATTCGAAGTGACGCCCTCACTCGAAGACATCACCCAACAAGTTCTCGATCGCGCGAAGAAGAGCGGTGCCACCGCAGCGGATGTGATGATCCGCGAGGACGATACTTTCTCGGTAACTGTTCGGATAGCGGAAATCGAAACTCTGAAAGAGGCCATCTCACGCAGTCTGATGCTCCGGGTTTTCGTTGGTCAACGCACGGCGACCTCGCATACATCCGATATTTCTGGACCGGTTGTTGAGCTTCTTGTTGACGAAACGGTCGAAATGGCCCGGCTAACTTCGGAGGACGAGAGTGGCGGCCTGCCCGAACCGGCCTTCTTTCAAAACCACTTTCCTGACTTGAATCTGCTTGATCCGTCCTGGGAAACTCTCACGCCTGATGAACGCATCAGTCTGGCCGTTCGAACGGAAAAGGCCGCTTTTGAAACCGACAAGGCGATCACGAATTCCGAGGGTGCGTCGTTCGAGTATGCGCGGTCACGTGTCGCGCTCGCAAATACGACAGGTTTCTCCGGTGAGTACGAGGGCACAACCGCGGCCTTGGTGTGCATTCCCATCGCCAAATCCAACAGCAGTATGCAGCGGGATTATTGGATGTCGGCCGGAAGGCATCGTTCCCAACTCGAGGCACCCGAAGAAATCGGCAAGAAAGCCGCGGGTCGGGCAATACGACGGTTGGGCGCGCGCAAAATTCCAACCTGCCAGGTACCCATTGTTTTTGATCCGCTAAGCGCGCGTTCTCTGCTTAATCACATTTTCGAAGCTGTTTCCGGAAGTGCAATCTACCGGCGCAGCTCCTTTCTGGTCGATCAGATTGGCGAGACGGTCGCATCCTCCGACGTGACCATTGTTGATGATGCGCGAAGGCCGGCAGGGCTGGGCTCGAGCCCGTTTGATGATGAAGGTATACCAGCTCAAACTACACCGATCATCGAACGCGGTGTATTGCGCAATTACCTCCAATGCGCATACACGGCGCGAAAATTGGGAGCGAGACCTACCGGAAACGGCAGTCGCGCCGCTTCGGGCGTTGTTACCATTGGTCCAACGAATTTCCATCTCAAAGAAGGAACCTATGCACCCGACGAAATCATTCGCTCGGTAGAGACTGGATTGTACGTCGTCGAATTGATCGGTTTTGGGGTAAACATGGTTACGGGGGACTATTCCCGTGGAGCAGTAGGAATTTGGATCGAGAACGGGGAATTTAAATATCCCGTTCAGGAAGTGACCATCGCCGGAAATCTGCGGGACATGCTCAAGAACATTGAGATGGTCGGCAACGATGTGACCTTCGTTGGCTCAATCGCGGCGCCAACGTTGAAGATCGGCAAGATGGTGATCAGCGGAGCATGAGCGGAGTGGCCGCGGATAAATGATATGGGTGAACGCCGTTCGATCATTATCATCAGTGCTTCCATTGCTGTGGTTGTCGCGATGTTGCTCGTGTGGGCGCTTGCACCCTCTGCCCGGAATAATGCTTCCAGCATTCCTCTGACGGAGATATCGGACACGGCCACGATCCAAACTTATCTGCAGCTGTCGCATCTGAGTATTGCAACAAGCGAGAACTTTGCGCGCCACAGGATTTATGTCATTTCCGGCTATCTGAAGAATGTTTCGGACAAACCAGTGAGGATGGCAGAACTGAAAATGGCGTTTACCGATTTCGACGGCAAATCCATTTTCGATTACAGTCAAAAGGTCCTCGATCGACATCAAAAGCCATTGCTCCCGAGTGCAGAATTGCGTTTTGAAGTCCGCCAGGAGAATTTGCCGCGGGGATGGAATTATCGCGTTCCCATCACAGAAATATCGAAGATCGGCTATTGAGTCCCTCTCCCCCTGGGGAGAGGTCGGCGCCGCGAAGCGCGAGCCTCCGACAGAAGACCCGCGAGGGGGAACCCGGGAACGTTCGTGCAAACGTTCGAAGGATCGACTGCGGCCGCCCGCATCGGTAAACCCATAAAACAACTCGCATACCTGGTTCTCCCAACTCCTTTTTAGAATTGGCTACCCATCCTCAACGAGCCGTGGCACCATGTCAAGCCCGAAACCAGGCGTAATTGCCCCGAACGCGGTATGATCTCGCGATGAGGAGGCTATCTTATGCAAGACGATGAGATCACACGACGAGACTTCGTATCGATGACCGTCGGGGCGAGCATTGCCGCCGCCGCGGGTGCGACAGAGGCGATGGCGCAGCAGCGGATTGTGGAGACGAACGTGGAAATCAAGACGCCCGACGGGACGTGCGATGCAGCCTTCATTCATCCGGCTGCTGGAGCGCATCCCGCGGTCCTGATCTGGCCGGATGCCTTTGGCCTCAGACCCTCCATGCGCGATATGGCGAAACGGCTCGCACAGGAAGGTGGATATTCGGTGCTGGTGCCGAATCCGTTTTATCGGGTCGCGAAATCGCCGGTGTTCGACAATGCATCGAATTTCAACTTCGCTGATCCGGCTCAGCGCAATAAACTCACGCCGCTGATGGGATCCATCAACGCCCCGGGCGCAGCGGAAAAAGACGCGCAGGCTTTCATCGCGTGGCTCGATATGCAGCCGCAGGTCGACAAGAACAAAAAGATCGGGACGCAGGGTTACTGCATGGGCGGACCGCTCGTGGTAAAGACATGCGCGGCAGTGCCGAATCGCGTCGGCGCCGGAGCGTCGTTCCACGGCGGCGGTTTGGTCACGAACAATCCGGACAGTCCGCACTTGCTCGCGCAGAAAATCAAAGCGCGGATGTATTTCGGCATCGCTGCAAATGACGACATGCAGCAGCCGGATGCGAAGACCAAACTCAAGGAAGCGTGCGCGGCTGCTAAAGTGCCGGCCGAAATCGAGGTGTACTCGATGTCGCAGCATGGCTGGTGTGTGTCCGACATGCCGAAACAGGCCAACGGCGAGCCGATCTACAACAAGTCCGACGCCGAACGTGCCTGGGGCAAACTGCTCGCGTTGTATAAAGCGGGATTGGTTTGAACGAGAGCACTGTCGACACAGTCGGCGGCTTCGCCGCTCCGGACGACTACATCGATGCCAGCGGACGGGTGTGATCGCCAGTGTCAGACAGAGAAAGCGCAGGGACCAGAACCCTGTGCTTCTGACGATCCCACGAAAGGGGTTGGCATTGAGGTTTGTCGCCGCCTCCCACACCATGAATGCTGCGGGGGAGAGGCTGGCCGCAAAGATGAGCAGTCGCAGGATACGTCGAATCGCGTCAGTCACTGGTCCTCAAACTAGTGGAATCTCGACGGCTTTTGCAAGGGCACCTCTGATCCGATATCATCGCTCGGCAGACATCTTTTCTGAGGAGTGCGTCCATGTTTCGCTCTACCATCATCTCGCTGCTCGGCTTCTTCTCGATTGTATCGAACGCATCGGCGCAGACCTGCGTTGGTAATCCGGTCGCAGTGCAGATTCTCGGCTCTGGCGGCCCGGCCATCAATCCAGAGCGGGCGTCGGCAGGTTATCTGCTGTGGGTGGGTGCACAGGCCAGGCTTCTGTTCGACATCGGCGGCGGCAGCTACATCCGCTTCGGTCAAACTCGGGCGAAGCTTGCCGATCTCGCAATGGTCGGCATCAGCCATTTGCATCCCGATCACACCTCCGACCTCGCTGCTCTGATGTGGGGAAGCAATCGCTTGCGCGTTGAGCCGTTGCCCATCGTCGGCCCGTCCGGGAACGATGTCGCGCCCGATTTCACGACATTCCTCAGCCGGATGTTCGATTCCAAGAGTGGAGCATACCAGGTGCTTGGCTCGACGCTTGGCGCCGAGCAACCAGGCACCGAGCGTCCGCGCTTGGATGTCCGTATCGTTGATGTGACCAAGACCGAGCCAACGAAGGTCTTTGATCGCGACGGAATCAGCGTGACTGCATTGCGCATCCCGCACGCCAACCTGCCCACACTTGCTTACCGCGTCGAGACGCGGGGTGTCTCGGTTGTGTTCAGTTCGGATCAGAACGGTACCGACAGGAAATTCGTGGATTTTGCAAAAAACGCCAATGTCCTGATTATGCATCTCGCCATAGCCGCCAACGCTCCGCCGAGCCCGCTACATGCCTCGCCTGCTCTCGTTGGCCGTCTAGGCCAAGAGGCCGGTGCAAAGCGGCTGATCCTGGGCCATATCGGTCAGTTCGATCTCGATCCCGCAATCGCCGATGTGAAGAAAGCCTACACTGGAGCGTTAACGGTCGGCAGTGATCTGCAATGCACGCCTGTTCAGTAGACGATTAGACCTCACGGCGAGGGCATGAAGCCTGCACAGCGTTGCAAGAGAGAATTTTTCACCGGCCGTGGGCCAGCCGTTCGATGAGATAAGCAGGTAACTGGGCTTCGCGCATCTTTTGCTGAGTCCGTGTCACATCGTATTCGACCCGGTAGAACTCGATCCTCGCCCGATCCTGATCCCAAATCGCAAAACTGGCGCGCGGATCGCCGTCACGCGGTTGTCCAACACTTCCGGGATTCACGAACAATTTCTTGCCGCTTTCACATTTCACGGCGACGAACTCGTCGAATTCGTAGCT
>WNGK01001660.1_pt1 | contig 24137 bp, 23 predicted proteins | sample 5400601 | NCBI WGS metagenome assembly WNGK01 (sample SAMN13153376, study PRJNA577476) | soil metagenome | isolation source: 60 cm soil or saprolite under Garry oak tree replicate 1 | place: USA:California | collected 2016-06-15
CGTGCATGATGACGCGCCTCGTCGAAGTGCAGCGTTGACCGGCAGTCCCAACGGCGCCGAAGAAAATCGATTGCGTCGCCATTTCCAGGTCGGCAGTTGGGCAAACGATCAGCGCGTTGTTGCCGCCGAGTTCCATGATTGTCTTCCCCAACCGCCCATGGACTGTTTTCGCCACGTTCAATCCCATCGCGACCGAACCCGTGGCGGAGATCAACGGAATCCGCGTGTCATCAGCCAATTTTTGGCCGACCGATTTCCGGTCGCCGATCAGCAACGTAAAGATGGCTGGATTGGCGCCCGTCTCTTGGCAAACACGTTCGGCAATTTTCGTAACCGCAATTGCAGTCAGCGGCGTTTTTTCGGAAGGCTTCCAAATCGTTGTGTCGCCGCAAACCGCGGCGAGGGCGGCGTTCCACGACCAGACCGCGACCGGAAAATTAAAGGCTGTAATGACGGCGACGAGCCCGAGCGGATGCCATTGCTCCATCAAACGATGGCTCGGCCGTTCCGACTGAATCGTTAGGCCGTAAAGCATCCGCGATTGGCCGACGCCGAAGTCGCAGATGTCGATCATCTCCTGCACTTCGCCTTCGCCTTCAGCGATGATCTTGCCGGTCTCGAGTGTGACGAGTTGTCCGAGCTCGTGCTTTAGCTCGCGCAGCGCATTTCCCAGACGGCGGACGGTGTCACCACGCACTGGGCCCGGAGTTTTTCTCCATTTTTCGAACGCTTCCTTCGCCCGCGCGACCGCGTTTTGGTAATCTTCGTCCGAAGCAGTTCGAACGCTGGCAAGCTTTGTTCCGTCGATTGGCGAGATCTTGTCGATCTTTGCGCCGCCGCCACGCCATTCACCCGCGAAGACGCCTGGATTTTCCTCCCTCAACGCGAGCTTCTCGAAGACTGATTGCATCGCTATTTCCGTTTCCGGCAGTATTGCCGGATCAAACCCATCGCTTCGTCAACAACTTCAGCGGTGATGTCGAGCGCCGGACGAAAACGGATCGATCGATCACCCGAGCGCAACGTCAAAACGCCAAGATCGAACAGTCCTTTCCAAAATCTCTCACGCGTATCGGCATCCGGCAGATCGAACGCCAGCATCAATCCGCGGCCGCGCACAGCCGAAATCGCCGGCTCGTAACGCTGCAAATCGCGGAGCTGATCCAAAAAGTAGGCGCCGACCTTGGCCGCGTTCTCCACCAGAAATTCTTCTTCGATGATGTGCATGTAATGCGTCGAGCGGACCATGTCGGTCAGGTTTCCGCCCCAGGTCGAATTCAAACGGCTCGGCAAACGAAACGCGTTGTCTTTCACCTCATCCAGGCGCGGCCCGGCCATCACGCCGCAGGTCTGCGCCTTTTTTCCAAAGGCGAGCAGATCGGGCAGCATGTCGAAATGTTGGCAGCACCACATTTTACCGGTAGCGCCCATGCCGCACTGGACTTCGTCGAAAATTAAAAGGATGTCGTTTTCGTCGCAGATTTCGCGCAGCTTTTTCAACCACTCGCCCCGGAAATGATTATCGCCGCCCTCGCCCTGGATCGGTTCGATAATGATGGCGCAGATGTCGATCTTCCGTTTGTCGACGTAATCCCTGATCTCCTGTTCTGATTTCTTCTCCCGCGCAATCACGTCTTTCTCACGCTCGCTTTCCGGCAAAGCGAAATCGATGAACGGACAAGAAACCCGCGGCCAATCGAATTTGGCGAACAGGTCCGTCTTGCGCGGATCGGTATTCGTCAGGCTCATGGTGTAACCGCTGCGGCCGTGGAAGGCGTGACGAAAATGCAAAATCTCCGTGCCGCGTTCACCGTAACCAGCCGCCATGTTTTTGCGCACCTTCCAATCCATCGCCGCCTTGAGCGTGTTTTCGACTGCGGCCGCGCCGCCTTCAATGAAGAGATATTTGTCGAGCGGCCGCAATCCGGCGACGCGCGCGAACGTTTCCACAAATTCCGCATAGGCCGACGAATAGACATCCGAGTTCGCCACCTTCGCTTTCGCCGCGCAAAGGAGATCGCGCCGGACATCAGGCTGATCGAAATAGGGATGATTAAACCCGATCGGCATCGATCCGAAGAAACCGTAAAGGTCGATCAAACGATGACCGTTGGCTGCGTCGTAAAGATATGAGCCGCGGCTCTTTTCTTGATCGAGGACAATCTTAAAACCATCGAGCAAAATATGATCGCCCAGCACGTGGAGCACACGAGACGGATCGACAGATTTTTTATTTTTGCTCTTACTCAAACGCGCCCGCGAGGTGCGAGCCGCCTCGGTGAGCATGGGCGGCATACTCATCCGTTGAGAGTAGCTTTCGCCGGAGAATTGGTCAACCGACGCTGACTGGGGCGGCCTACTTCTTTTGCGGCGAGAGCGAGTTCTTTTCCGCAGTCGCTTTGGCCAGCGCGGCATTATACTCAGCCACCTCCGCGTTGTAGGCGATGTTGCCTTGCACATCGCTGTGTAGAAGATCACGCTTTTTCAAACGCAGCGCTTCGCTCCACGCCGTCAGCCGTTCAAGCTCTTTTACGTTAACGGCGCGCCGTTCCTCAAGGCTCGGAGCGGCGATCGCGATCTTTTCGAGACCGTAATGGTTCGCCGGAGCCGATGGCACTTCCTTATGTTTAAAAAATTGATCGAAATGCGAGCCGGAAAGCGATGCTGGTCGCAGCACGAAATAGCCAAGAATACAAGGCAACGCGACTAATCGAAACGTTCTCGATACCGGCGCGAGGTCCGGATAGCTCAGCCGAAACAGCAACGGCCCAAATGGCAGAAAAATGCCCAGCCCCCACCAAACGCTAACTCCAAAAGCCGCTCCGATGAGGAGGATCCGCCCGATCAACATGCACAGTAGTCCGATCGCGAGAAAAATGAGGGCCGCCACGGCCCTGATTCAAGCAGGCGCAGTGCCATTACGAGGGGTGGTTGAGGCCAATCCGCGCGGGCGGCTGGTGAAAAACTGCCCTATCTCACGATTCCTTCGCGCAGCGTGGAATGTTTGCCGGCGAGCAGCTCTTGAGTGACTTGGTAGCCCCGTTTGTCGACATTCCGACGGGTCCCGGCAAAGTAATTGTCGATCCGCATTTTCGCGGACCGGCAGAAATAATTCGCGACTGACAAAACATCGTCCGGAGATTCGCCGTGATCGATTTTGTATTGCGCGAAAGAACAGGTTGCGCTGATCGCGAAAAGTTCGGTGGCGATGCCGACAAAGCGCGAAAGCAATAGTTGCTCGCGATCGAGCTTCGGACCGAACCGCGCCATGGCGTGAAATAATCCGCGCGCCAGTTTCTTGCTCGTCCGCGCGGCGTAATCGACATGCTTTTGCAGATCGCGATGGAGATTGTCGATCTTACCGGCGCCGCTGGAGAACCACTGCCGCGGATACCAGCCGGCGTAGAATTTTCCGGACGTGAACACCGCTTTCGCGCGCTCCGACATTGGCAGCTGGGTGTTGAAAATCGCGCCGCCGACTTTCAAATGCGGATCAAGCGCTTCACGGGCGATGAACAGGCGCATGATTTCACTTGAGCCTTCGAAGATCGTGTTCACGCGGCAATCGCGCAGAAATCTTTCCACCGCAATCGGTGGTTCACCGCGGCCGGCGAGCGACTGCGCCGTTTCGTAGCCGCGGCCGCCGCGCACTTGCATTGCGTCATCGGCAATTCGCCAGGTCCCCTCCGTTGCCCACATTTTGCACATCGCCGTTTCGATTCGAATGTCGCCGGCTTTGCGGTCGAGCAGCGCCGAGCTCAAAAATGTCATCGCCTCCATGGCAAATACGTTACCGGCCATTTCCGCGATCTTGCCGGCAATGGCCGCGTGTTTCCCAATTGGCACGCCCCACTGAATTCGTTCGCCAGCCCATTTGCGTGAAATTTCGAGCAAACGTTTGGAAACGCCGACGCACGCCGCCGGCAATGTGAGGCGTCCGGTGTTCAACGTCGTGAGCGCGACTTTCAATCCCTGACCTTCCTTGGCGATCATGTTCTCCCGCGCCACGCGGACGTTCGTAAATTTCACGACGCCGTTGTAGAGCGCGCGCAATCCCATGAACCGGCATCGATAAGTGATCTCGAGTCCCGGCGAATCGACATCGACAATGAACGCAGTGATTTGCTTTCGCTCTTTCCCGTTAATCATTTTCGCTGGCGTCCGCGCCATCACCACCAGCACACCCGCTTTTACACCGTTGGTGCACCAAAGTTTTTCTCCGTTCAGGATGAACTCGGATCCATCGGGCGTCGGCTCCGCCCGCAGGCTAAGTGTTGCCGGATCAGAGCCGGCATGGGTTTCAGTCAATGCGAACGCGGAAATCTCGCCGGCAGCCACGCGCGGCAAATATTTTTGCTTTTGTTCTTCGGTTCCAAATAAAAGCAACGGCTGCGCAACGCCGATTGATTGATGCGCCGAAACGAGCGCTGCCACGTTGCAATCCCAGCTTCCCAACAGAACCGCCGCTCGCCCATAATTCGACTGCGACAAGCCGAGTCCCCCATATTTCTTGGGGACTTTGATTCCGAATGCGCCGATCTCGGCCAGGCCTTTGAAATTTTCCGGCGGAATCTCGCCGGTTCGGTCAATTTCGTCCGGATCGACATGCTCGCGCAAATAAGTTTCAATCTTTTCCAAAAACTCGGCGCCGGCCGCGCGGTCTTCTTCGGTCTGCGCCGGATACGGATAGATCAGGTCGAAATCGTAGCGACCGATAAAAAGATTGCTCGCAAAACTGCCGCGGTCGTCCAGCGGATCGCGCGAAGCTTCGGCCAATTCGAGCGCTTCGCGCTGTCCTTTCGACATTTTGGAAGTGTCGATCACTGACGAAGGCGCGGCTTTCTGCGGTTTTGCGCTGGTCTCCTCCGCTATTTGTTTCTCGGGCGCTTCCAGCGATGACTTCATGACTCGTAAAATTTCGTTCCGTCGCGCGCGTGCTTCTTCAAAATGTCGCACGGTTCGAATCTGTCATCCCTCTGCGCCAGCCGATTCATTTCGTCGACAATCTTCTTCAAACCGAAATGCTCGGCGAAACGCAAAGGCCCGCCGCGGTGCGGCGCGAACCCCGTCCCGAGAATCATCCCGTAATCCGCGTCCTCGGGCGCCTCGACCACCTTTTCTTCGATGCAACGCGCGGCTTCATTGACCATCAAGAATATCAGGCGGTTCGCAAGATCGACATCATTCCTGGCCGAACCAGCGCGCTTCCATTGCACGAGCGACTCGTTAGGCGATTGCTGCTTGCCCTCATACTTGTAAAAACCAGCGCCGCTCTTCCGACCGAGCAGCTTCGACTCGCGCATGCGTTGCAAAATCTCCGGGGCGCGATCGCGTCGCCCGTACGCTTTCTCAAGCGTCGCCGCGATATCGAGTGTGACGTCGATCCCGATTTCGTCGATCAAACGCAACGGGCCCATCGGCATTCCCCATTTCAGCAATTTCTCGTCGATCCTCTCCAATTCCACGCCGCTCTCAAAAAGCTCGGCCGCATCGAGCAGATACGGAAACAAAACGCGATTGACCAGAAACCCGGGGGCATCGCGCACAACGATCGGCAGTTTTCCAATTTGCCGGACGAACGCGAGCGCGTGTTCTTTCGTTTCGTCCGACGTTTCTTTGGCAACGACCACTTCGACGAGTTTCATCCGGCTGACCGGATTGAAGAAATGCAAACCGATCACGCGGTCGGGCGAAACGGTGCAATCGGCCAGCTCGCTGACCGGAAGCGCGGAAGTGTTCGTGGCGATGATCGTTTTCGGGCCTGCCTGCATCGATAGCTCGCGGAAAATTTCCTTCTTGATGTCGATCTTTTCCGATGCCGCTTCGATCACAAATTTGACATCGCGTAGTTCCATCGGCGCGGTCGAAGCAACGATACGGGCGCGGCCTTGCTTGGCTTTTTCTTCCGCCACCAAACCGCGCTTCACCGCGTCGGCGTAAGTTTTTTCAATGTTGGCCAGACCGCGATCGAGCAGTTCGCGGTTCACGTCCCGCAGAATCACAGTCACTCCTCGCGCGCTCAGCCATTGTGCGATGCCCGAGCCCATCACGCCGGCACCGATCACAGCCGCGTGCGCAACTTTCTGGAACTGCGCCTTCGATGTTCCTTTTTTGTATTTCTCCGCCAGGAAAAAATTGCGGATCAAGTTTTGGGTCGATTCGGTTTTGCCAAGATTGACAATCGCATCAAGCTCCAGCTTGAGCGATTCGTCGATCGCATTGGCGCCGCCGGTCGTGATAATGCCGAGAGCCCTTGCCCGAGCAGACTTGGGGTCAGACGGAACCGGCGTCTTTCCTTTCGACCGTGAGATTTTCGCAGGTGGACGTTTTCCTTTACCGATCAAACGCCGCGCTGCGTCGAGCAGCTTTTCTCGCGTTACGACTTCATCGACCAGCCCGATCTTTAATGCCTCGCTCGCTGAATAAAGTTTGCCTTTCAAAATTACTTCCGCGGCATTGTCTTCACCAATCAAACGAGGCAACCGCGTGCTTCCTCCCCACGCCGGAATCAAACCGAGCGTTGTCTCCGGCAAACCGATTCGCGTCGCCGGATCATCCGATGCGACGCGCCAGTCGCTGGCCAGCGTGACCTCGTAGCCGCCGCCGGCGCAGGCGCCATGGATTGCGGCCACGCTAGGAATTTTCAGCGCCGCGATCCGATTAAAAACGCGCTGCCCTTCGGTGATGAACGCGCCCAGTTCGCCGGTTTGCGCTTGCTTGAGCAGCGTCTTCAAATCCGCGCCCGCGATGAAGATCGCCTTTTTCGCTGACGTAATAATCAATCCGCGGAGTAACTGGTCGCCCTCGATAACATCGACATGTTCGCTCAGCTCGCTCATCGTGGCGGCGTCGAAAATGTTCGCGCCTGATTCAGGCCGATCGAACGTCAGCACGCAGACGCGATCGTCACCGATCTCTCGCCGAATCATGGAACGGGTCGCAACTGCGGGCATGAGGTTCAATTTGGAATCGTTTCCGGCAAATTCCAAGCGCGGAACAATTGCTCTTGGCCAGCAGGAATGTTAAAAGTCGGGCGGCAGCGCGCCGGAGGCTCTCTCATGGTCGGCACACTTTTAGCACCCGAAATCAAAACCTTGATCGACGCGCGCGATTTCAACGGCCTGCGCGACCTGTTCAAGGAATGGCCGCCGGCCGACGTCGCCGAGGTGATTCTCGATCTTCCCGAAGATGAGCAAGTCATCATCTTCCGCGTCCTGCCCGCAACTTTGGCGGCCGACGTTTTTGAATACATCGGGATCGAAGAGCAGCAAAATTTGTTGCGGGCAATGGCGCACGAACAGGTGGTCGGAATTTTGAACGAAATGTCGCCGGACGATCGCACCGCGCTGCTCGAGGAATTGCCAAGCGAGGCGGCGCGTCAGTTGATCAAACTCCTCACGCCGGAGGAACGGCACATCGCGCAATCGTTGCTCGGTTATCCCGAAGGCAGTGTCGGCCGATTAATGACGCCGGACTTTATCGCCGTCCATGAGGACTGGACGGTCCAGCACGTCCTCGATTACGTCCGGGAATTTGGACACGACAGCGAGACGTTGAACATCGTTTACGTCGTCGATGATCATAACAAATTGATCGACGACGTGCGGATGCGCGAGTTCCTGCTCCGGCCGCTCACGGCGAAAGTCAGCGAAATTCGCGACCAAAATTTCGCCGCGCTAAAAGTGAACGATTCGCAGGAAGAAGCGCTCAATCTTTTCCGAAAATACGACCGCGTCGCATTGCCGGTGGTCGATTCCAGCGGAGTGCTCGTCGGCATCGTCACCAGTGACGACATGCTCGACGTGGCCGAAGAAGAAGCGACCGAAGACATTCAAAAAATCGGCGGTATGGAAGCACTCGATGAGCCTTACACGACCATCCCGCTGCTGCGCATGGTCAAGAAACGAGCGACCTGGCTGATCATTCTTTTTCTCGGAGAAATGCTGACCGCGACCGCGATGCAGGGTTACAACGGCGAGATCGAGAAGGCCGCGATCCTCGCGATGTTTTTGCCGTTGATCATTTCCAGCGGCGGCAATTCCGGATCGCAAGCGACGACGCTCGTTATTCGCGCTATGGCTCTGGGCGAATTGCGTCTACGTGATTGGTTTCGTGTCGTGCGCAAGGAACTTCTCTCGGGACTTTCACTCGGCCTGATTCTTGGAACGATCGGCTTGTTCCGGATCTCGCTCTGGCAATATCTGCACATTTTTGATTACGGTAAGTACCATTGGCTTGTTGCCGTGACTGTCGGCGCTGCGCTTGTCGGAGTCGTTTTGTGGGGCACCATCAGCGGAGCAATGCTTCCCTTCCTGCTGCGTCGACTTGGACTCGATCCAGCAACCTCATCGGCGCCATTCGTGGCTACGCTGGTTGATGTAACGGGATTAATTATTTATTTTAACGTCGCGCTGTTCATCCTTCGTGGCACGCTGCTTTGATGAGACGACATCTATGATCTCCATCGGCAGATTTCTCGGGCACGACCAAAAATTTTACGACCTGCTGGAAGCGAGCGCGCAACAAGCCGATACCAGCGTGCATCATCTGGTCGATCTTCTGGCCAAGATCGACAACAAGGATTCCGTTCGTGATCTGGCGGCTTTTGCCGAGAGTCGCCGCGAAGATAAACGCATTACTCAGGAACTCACCGAAGAGTTGACCAAGACCTTCATCACTCCGCTCGAGCGCGAAGACATTCAGGCGCTGGCGGCATCGCTCTACAAAATTCCCAAGACGGTGGAGAAAATCGGCGAACGGATGCTGATTTGTCCGCAGGACCTGCCGAAATTGAGTTTCGGTAAACAAGTCCAATTGCTCGATCAAGCCGCCGAAGCAGTGCTCGCGATGGTAAAACAACTTCGAAAAGGAATGAACGTTCGCACCGCGCGCGAAATGAATGCCAGGCTGCAAACCATCGAAGGCGAGGCCGACGAGCTGGAGCTGGAACTGTTGCGCGATCTTTACCAGGGCAATTACGATCCCAAACACATCATCTTTTTACGCGACCTCTACGAATTGCTCGAAAAGGTGATCGACCGTTGCCGCGATGCCGGCAACGTCGTTCTTCAAGTTGTTTTGAAGCACACGTAGTCCGGCAGCTGCCGGACGAGATCGACATGTTGCTTTTCATCATCGTCGTCCTCGCGGCGGTTATCTTTGAATACAGCAACGGTTTTCACGACGCGGCCAACGCCATTGCCACTGTCGTCTCGACCAAGGTTCTGACGCCGCGCCAGGCCATCGCCATGGCGGCATTCTTCAATCTGACCGGCGCGCTGCTCGGCGGCGCGGTCGCGGCAACGGTCGGCAAAGGTTTGGTTGATGCAGAGGTCGTGACGATGGGGACCGTCCTCAGCGCCGTTCTGGCCGCATTCATCTGGAACATGACGACGTGGTGGTTCGGCTTGCCCTCGAGTTCAAGTCACGCGCTGATCGGCGGGCTTTGCGGCGCGGCGTTCGCAACCGCAAAAGGAAATTGGTCGGTCATCAAATGGAACGCCGGTGTCTGGCCAAAAGTGATTTTGCCGATGATCACCTCGCCGGTTGCGGGATTCATTCTTGGCGGATTGATAATGTTTCTGCTGTTCGTATTGCTGCATCGCCTGACACCGCACTTCATCCATTTGTTTTTTGGAAAGGCGCAAATCGTGAGCGCGGCATGGATGGCGCACAGTCACGGCACGAACGACGCCCAAAAAACAATGGGCATCATCACGCTCGCGCTTTTCACCGGCACCAAAGCCGGCCGGTTCGATCATCTCCCGGCGTGGCTCGAATTTTTACGGACGCCGGTGTTCGCGATGCCATTGTGGGTAAAAGTTCTTTGCGCCGCGACCATGGCCGTTGGCACCGCCGCGGGCGGTTGGCGAATCATTCGCACGCTCGGCCATCGCATCGTCAAACTGCAACCGGTCCACGGCTTCGCCGCCGAAACCAGCGCGGCGTTGATCATTCAAGCTGCGAGCATTTACGGCATTCCACTTTCCACCACCCACGTCATCTCAACTTCGATCATGGGCGTGGGCGCGGTGAAACGTTTCAGCGGCATGCGCTGGACCGTAGTCGAACGGATCATCTGGGCCTGGATCTTCACCCTGCCCGCCACCGCGCTCCTCGGCTACTTGCTCGAATGCGCCGCGGCAGCGTTTTAGCCAAGTTCGTCCACAGATTTCACAGATGTTCGCAGATTGTTGAAAACAATCTGAATTTAATCTGCGTAATCTGTGGATCAAAGATCATCCGGCGGCTTGATCCCAAACTTCTCGAACATCTTTCTTACTCGTTCCCGCTTTTCCGGCGTATCCAATCGCGCTTCTTCCGGATACTCCGCCCAAAAGAGCACGTCCCGGTAATCGCGCTTCGCCACGGCAAAAAACTCACGGAGTTTTTCTTCGTTTCCTTCGCTCAGCTTCAAAATAGCAAGCTGCACGCGCTCCCGTTCGCGCTCGTACGATTCAACGCCATAATCATCAAGCAACTCCAGCACGCGCGCATGAGCGCTTTCGGGAAACGTTTTCTGAACAACTGCAAAAACTTCGCCGCGTGACTGCGCCATTTATCGATGCCTAACGAAACAAGAATCTAGAGGCAGTTATGAAAAATAGCGCAGACAAAGGGCAACGCATAGACGAAGAAGATCATTCCAACGATTAGGATATAGCCAGCGCAAAGCACTAGTCGCGCCACGAAGGGAAAGGCGTCCGCATAATGGGCCAACAGCCAACTAATGCGCACAGAACATCGCGATGAAATCGACCCACGCCTGCGAAAACAGCAGGAATATAATGAGTCAGGACGAGGTAACTGGTGAAGAATGCTATGGGAAGGACGACAGTCGCAGTGTCCACATCAGTGGTGAGGATGTCTCGGCTTCGAACTGATCTTTCACTCTCTAACGAACGTTGAAGGCCCGATCACTTCTTAATCGCGACCCATTCTTTGCGGGCGCGGGAGTCGGCCACGGCCTGGACGACGCGCATGTAGCGGACGCCGTCCTCGAAACTCGGTCGCGGCCGGACGCGACCTTTTGATTTCACAGCATTGATGAAATCGTCTTCCACCCGCCATTCCGTAGTGAGTTCTTTCGGAACATCGAGATCTTCCATTTCGCGGCCGCCGTATTTCACGCTCCGGACGCGTTCGTTGGTGAAATCGTAAAGCAACGCGCCGCGGTCGCCGAAAATTCGCAATCGATCGTTCGACGCGCCGGCATGGACGCCGCTGAACTCGAGCACGCCTTCGGCGCCGTTCTCGAAAACGCAAAGCACATTCAACATATCGGGAACGATCACGTGATAGCCGCGCCGCTCGGCATTCAGAATTTTTCCGCGCGCGAACACGCCGGCGATGTTGCCGAGCCAGCGTTGCATCACTTCCACGTAAATTCCGAGCGTGAGCACGTTGAGCCCGCTGATCTCGATCTTCTGCCGCCAATGCGCCGGCGCTTCCGGATTCAAATAAACGCCGGTGAAACTTTGGAGGCGAACATCGTGGGGCGTGCCGATAAAATTTTCGGCGAGCAATTTTTTAATTAAGAGATCGGCGCGCATTCCAAACGGCGGCGGACAAAGCATCGTCATCAATTCGGGAAAACGTTTCGACGCGGCGAGCATTTCTTCCGCTTCGGCCAAATCCATCGACATCCGTGCCTGACAAAAAACGTGTTTGCCAGCTTCGAGCGCGGAAATCGTCACCGCCGAATGCATATACGGCGGCGTACCGATCCAGATAATGTCGAGATCGGGCAACGCGAGGAGGTCGGCCCAGTTCGCCATCGGCGTCGCGCTCTTGCAGTGCTCTTTGCAGAATTGTTCGCTGCTCTCGTAAGTTGAGTTCGAGACGGCGACGATGTCGACGTCGGGATTTTTCTTGAGCGCGGGCAAATGCCGCGTTTTGACGATGTTCCCCGCCCCGACGATCCCGATTCGCAATTTGTTCTTTTGCATTACTGTCCGATGTCGATCTTGTACCGCGTCTGAGGATTGCGCGAGCAAAGTTTGACGGATTAGATCGAGCCTCTGTTCAACAACTCCGAAAGCCTTCGCGAGTAAATCGCTTGACAATCAGCGTGTGCGCGGCACCTTTTGCGCCCTCATTTTTGCTATGTCGAAAGTTTGCACCATCACCGGTTCGAGACCCACACGCGGCAGCGTCATTCGCCGCCGCGGTATGGCCAAGAAAAAGGGCGGCGTCGGCCGCCACGTGACCAAAATGGTGCCGCGTCTGTTCGCGCCGAACCTGCACCAGCACCGGATCTGGGTGCCCGAGCTGAAAAAGTTCGTCCGTGTTCGCGTGACCGCGCGCGGATTGAAGACGATCAACAAAAACGGCGCTTACAAAGCGCTGAAAAAAGCCGGCACGATTTAGGTCCGAGGCGGACTGGCAGTTAACTGCCGCCGATTTCCGTTTCTTCTTCGGTTGTAGAGCCGTCCGCCGCGGCGGACGCCTGTTTATTAGATTCGGTGCTTGATGCAAGCACCGCTACAACTTCTTCCGCCGATTCGTTCGCGGCCGACACGGCCGCCGCTACAGCAGGTTTCGCTTTTGCGCGCGGCAGGTCGAGAGAGCCGTCGTTGAATTCAATCACGTAACCTTCGGTGACCAACCAGCGAAGATCGGACGCGAGCGCCATTTTCACTCGCTCTGCCTCTTCGGCCGACAAATTGACAATCAATTTATCGGCCAGCTCTTTGCGCCCGATTCGCGGCTTCGCTGTAATCGCCTCGAGAATTGTTCGGACTTGCGACGAGACACCGGTTTCTTCGTGCCGAAAATGGCGCGGATAAATCGACGAGACAAAGAGCATTCCGTGACGATGTCGAAAGACGTGAACGCCAGACTCACGAAACCACGCGGCAAGTTCCTGCATCATTGGCGACGGCGACCGCGTCTCGCGCGTCCATTCGTTTTCGATCAGCCGGTTCAACACGCGATCATGCAAACGGCGACTGGCCGGGCCGTCGATGACCAATTCCGAAACCGGGCGAACGAGATCCGGCAAATAATGTTGCTGGAAATGCCGCTCCGTTTCCGTTGCCGACGAAAACGTGACCGGCGTTTCGTCGCGCAAGGTCGAGAACGTCGTCACTTTGCGCGCGTCTTCCTTCCATTTCTCGATTTCGGCCGGATCGGTGACGATCTGAATTTGGCGTTGGTAATCGGCGAAGCTCATCCGCCGGCTAAAGCGCTGCTCGTACAAATTGCGGAGCCGGCGCTGATAATCATGATGATTGGTCGGGCCGAGGAGCGTCCCGCTCAATTTGCAGCGGGCGACGTTGGTAAAATTTCCTTTGATCGGCTCCGTCTCGGTGATGTCGATCTTGTAAAAATCCTTTTGAGCAAAACGAAACGCGTTCCGCTCGAGAAATTGTCGATCGACCGAGACGGCGCCGTTTTCGCCCAGTTGAAAAAGCGGAGACTCACTGGGCGCAGTCAATTGAACATCGTGGCGGGTGGCTTTTTCCAGAAAGAGCCGCGCGAGCGCGAAAAGCGAGTAGGCGACCGAGCCAGATTTGATTTGCGCGACGACGTTTTCAAAAGCAGAAACGCGCGGCAAAAATTTGACAGCGATGGGCGGCAGCGGCCGCTCAACCGGTGGACGATGGTCCGAGCCGGATTGGAGATTGCGGAAGCGACGCTGATCCTGTCGACGCCGCGGCGGTCTCGCTCGGCGGTCGCGGTGCCTGTCACCCTCTTCTGACTTCGACGTTGCACGGTGCAAGCCGGACTTGCCTCTGTTGGGCATCGGGCGTTTTCTTTTATGCTCGCGGCTGTCGCGACGATCGCGTCCATCACGTTCGCGACGGTCTTGGCCTTCATGTTGCGCATAGCGTTCAGCCGACGCGGGCTCGCTCACCCACGCCGGCAGCATTTTCAGGTCGACCAATTCGTCGAGATCGAGACCGGATTCGGGCACGAGTGTCTTCTACCCCAAGGCGAAAATAAAACCAGCGCGTTGTCGAATTTGGTTGCCCAATTTTGACCAATTCTTTTACTTGCGGTGCGGCAGCGCGTGGGGTAAGCGTTGCGCTCCAACCGAAAATTTTTTATGGCTGAAAAAACGACTGAGGAAAAGGTCAAAGACATCATCGTCGAACAGCTCGGGGTGAATCCGGAGCAGGTTACGCCCCAGGCGTCGTTTATCGAAGATTTAGGCGCCGATTCGCTCGATATCGTGGAACTGGTGATGGCCTTCGAAGAAGAATTTTCCGTGGAAGTGCCGGACGAGGACGCCGAAAAATTGCAGACGGTCGGCGACGTCATCAACTACATCAAAGAGCGCGCCAAGACGCAGGGTGGCGGCGAAGGCGGCGGCGGTTAGCGAAAGTCTTTGAGGATTTACTGATCGAATGAAGAACACGGTTTCGGCCGTGTTTTTCGCTTCGCGGTTGCGCAGGCGCGCAACGCGCCCAGACTAACGACAATGGATTTCGGGCTACTTCAAAAACCATTGCTCCACGTCTTCGGCCACGATGTGTCGTTTCTCGGTATCGTGGCGTTTGTCATTTGGTTTTCCATCGGCGTATTCGCGGCCCGTGCGCTGCAAAGCGAAGTCGTCCGGCGTTTCTTCAGCCGGTTCAAGATCGACACCAACCTGATCGCGATCCTGACCACGATTCTGAGCGTAGCCGCGCTTGCGTTTTTCACCGTGAACGCGGTCAACGCGGCGGGTGTGCCGTTGTCCTGGAATGCGGCGTTGCCGGGAGTCAGTCTCAGCCTTTTTCAAATTTTCCTCCTCGTCGCGCTCCTGATCGCGGTCTTCTGGATCTCATCGCGCACAAAGCGGTTTCTGTTCAATCGATTTCTGGCGAAGAGCGGACTCGATCGCTCATTGCAATACGCGATCGCGCAGATCGTCAGCAACATCGTTCTCATCGTCGGCATTTTTATTGTTCTCGATAATGCCGGCATTCATCTCGGGGCGCTGACGGTTTTTGCGGGCGCGGTCGGCGTCGGCGTCGGTTTTGGCCTGCAGAATATCGCGAGCAATTTTATCAGCGGTCTCGTGATTCTGGCGGAACGGCCGATCACGGTGGGCGACCGCGTGGAGGTAGCGGGCATCGCTGGCCAAGTGCAGCATATTCGCGCGCGTAGCACGGTGATTGTGACTAACGACAACATCACCATGATCGTCCCGAACACGAAATTCATTGATTCGCCGGTGACGAACTGGACCTACGGCGATCCGCGGGTGCGCTTTCGGATTCCAGTCGGGGTCGCATATGGCAGCGACGTCAACAAAGTGCGCGATGCGCTGATTGCCGCCGCGCGCGAACATCCCTCCGCGCTCTCCGATCCGGAGCCGAGCGTTTTTCTCGACAAGTTCGGCGACAGCACGATCGACTTCGAGCTCGTGGTCTGGAGCATGGAAATGAGTTATCGGCCGCGGCGGTTCAAGAGCGATTTGAATTTCCTGATCGACAAACATTTGCGCAAAGCCGACATCGAAATTCCAAATCCACAACGCGATCTCCACATCCGCAGCGGTGTGCTCAAGGTGCAGAACGTCGACGCGGCGCAAGATCGATCCGCCAGTCGGACGGATTCGTCCCGTGGCGAACATGCGCGATGACGTTGTCGTTCCTTTTGCTCAAGGAACGTCCAAAATCCTGACGCTTTCTGGCCTGCGAGACTTGGAAGCGTGGAAACGCGCCTTTCATAACAAATGCAAAGATCACCGCTACTACGAGCTGGTCGAGGAGACGCTCGCGAACGATTTCGAGTATCATTACGCGGTGCTCGAAGACGGCTCGGGAAATATTCGTGGCATTCAGCCGATCTTCTTCGTCCGGCAAAATCTGATCGAAGGAATGCGGGGAGCTTTCCGCAAGATTGTCGATCTTATCCGAAAGAAATTTCCGCGTTTTCTAACAATGCGCGTATTGATGATCGGCTGCGCCGCCGGCGCAGGCGAGCTCGGCGCGTGCAATCCAGAAGATGAACAATTCGTGGCCGAAGCGTTAAGCGCGACGCTGCGTAAGTACGCGCGCGAGAACAGGGCCTCGCTCGTTGTTTTCAAAGATTTTCCGGCCGGATATCGCTCGACCCTCGCGATTCTTTCCGAGCACGGCTATGCGCGCGTTCCGAGCATGCCGATGACGCGCCTGAAGCTGTCGTTTCAAAATTTCGACGAATATCTGCAAACGCTCGGTTACATCAGCCGCAAAAGTCTGCGCCGGAAATTCCGGAAAACGGAACGGGCGGTCAAGATCGACATGGAAGTCGTGAACGACATCACGCCACATATCGACACGACTTATCCGCTCTATCTTCAAGTCCACGAACGGTCGCTAATGAAATTTGAAACACTAACAAACGAATTTTTTTGCCGCGTCGCCAAGGTCATGCCGGAGCGGGCGCGCTTTTTCATCTGGCGCGAAACGGACAAGATCATCGCCTTCAGTCTGTGTCTCGTTTGCGGCGACACGATTTACGACGAATGCCTCGGGCTCGACTACGATGTCGCGCTCGATCTTCATCTTTATTTCTACACCATGCGCGACGTTATCCGTTGGGCGATCGATCAGCGGTTGCGCTACTACTGTAGCGGTCCGCTCAACTACGATCCGAAACTGCATCTCGGCCACGAGCTCGCGCCGCTCGATCTTTACGTTCTGCACACACGCGCGCTCTTGAATCCCATCTTTCGCTTCGCGGTGAAATATCTCGAGCCGACACGGCACGATCCGATTTTGAGAAAATTTCCAAACGCAAATCAGCTTTGAGTCCGACCCGGACTCGTATTATTGGCTCGACATGACAAACAATCGGCCTTCCGGTTTTGCTAATCCCTGGTTCCAACTTGGATTCGGCGTTGTCTGCGTACTTGTTTACGAGTTGCTTCAAAAACGCGGCGCGAGCGAGACGGCGAATCTGTCGCAAGTCTGGTCCTGGACAGGCATAACCGCTTTGGTTTCACCCCTGGTCTGGCTGGCCATGCTGCTAATGATCATTAGCTTGCTCAGCTGGCTTTACGTTCTGAGATACATTCCACTTTCGATCGCGTTTCCGCTTTCACGCGTGGTCGATGTCCTGATTCCGCTGAGCTGCTGGATCATTCTCGGCGAAAACATTTCTTTGCGGCGCTGGTGCGGCATCGCGCTGGTGGTCATTGGCTTGATGTTGACGGCGAAGCCGGTGGCGCGATTGGAAGAAAAATTATGAGCTGGCCCGTATTTGTCCTTATTCCCATCGCGCTGATCGCATTCGTGTCGGGCCAGCTTTTTCTCAAACACGCCATGGAATCTTCGCCCGTCAACGGGTTTCACGACGCCAAGGTCATCACTTTTCTCAGTTGCGGGATTTTTTCGATGACGATTCACTTCTTTGTGACACTCGGTCTGCTTGGGCACCTTGATCTTAGCTATGTTTATCCGTTTCAAGGATTGAGCGTCATCATAATCACGCTCGCCGCTGCAATCGTGTTGCGGGAAAAACTGAACCTTCGCTTAACACTTGGCGCGTTACTCATCAGCGCCGGTATCGTGCTGGTTTCATTGAGCTAAACACGGCCACAATCGTTCCAGTGCAGCGAAATTGGTCTTTCGAATTTGTTCCGGGTTTGGTAGCGCGACACTCGGATGATCCCACTCTGACGCGAAACGTTGCTTCCAGCGCGCATATTTCGGGGTCGAGTATGCACCGCAAATATCACCGCCGATCATTCGGCTCTGCTCGCGCAACTTCCCGAGCGACCACTCGAGATCAGTGATCGTGAATCGCCCACTCTCCCAATTTGTCACCGCGTCCTTCGCGCGGAGACAATCGAGATCAATCGTAACATAAACATCGGCCCTCCCGAGACTAGCAACGAACATTTCGAAATGGTCGCGCCAATTGTCCCGCAAGATCGCGCCGCGACGTTGTCGATGTTTCATCGGGCGATTGTCGGCCCACGGATGAACTTCGAGCCGCCCTTCGCGTTCACCAGCGCGGTTTGCGAAAATATTGTGTGGCCACCAGCACTCAAAATTGCCGCAGCCCCAAATCGCGATGTGCTGGACGTGCGCAAGCTCAAGCGCGCGATTGATCCAGCCGCCGCAACCCCATTTCGGCGGTCGAACGTCCCAGTCCGGATGATTATCAAATGAAACAAGAACGACTGCTTCACTCAGCCGACGAAGCCAAAGCGCGGTCAAATAATGAAAGTCGCCCGAGCCGTACAGTATAAACGGCGCGAGCCGCAGCGCGTATTCGTCATGAAATTTCTTGACCAATCTCGACGGCGCAGAGAAGCGCAGTCGCGCGCCCCAGTTGCGCGCATCGATCGCTGGCAAGTTCAGTGGCTCATCTCGCCACGCGTCGTCGAGATTAAGATGCAGAGCGCGAGTCAGAAGAATTATTTCGGCGTATGCGCCTTGAACCGTGTGTCACTCGCTCTCGCGACGCGAAGATTCTCTTCAGCCTCGGTCAGCTTCGGATCGAGGCGCAACGCTTCCTCGTACTGCAAGATCGCCTGTGAGGTTTTGCCCTCGCGCAAAAGCAAACTGCCGAAGTTGCTGTGAACGTCGGCGCGTTTCGGATCGAGCCGAGCCGCTTCGAGATAATGCGCTTCCGCTCGCGGCAAATCGCCCTTGGTGAACAGCGCTGTCGCCAGCTCGGAATGCGCGTCGGCGAGATTGGGATCCACCAGCAAGGCGCGCTGATACTGCGCGATAGCCGCATCGAGCTCGCCTTTCTTGTCGAGAAAGGCGCCGTAGGTGTAGAACAGACGCGCCGATTTCGGGCTGAGACGAATCGCGTTCTCGTACTCGGCGCGCGCTTCGTCTGCCCGGCCGAGGCGCTCGAGGAGATAAGCATAGCCAGAATGGATTTCACCAGCCTGAGGCTCCAGCTCGATCGCTCTCTCGTAATGTTTTTTGGCCTCGTCCAATTTCGACTTTGACATGAAGAGCTGGCCCAAATTCATGTGCACTTTCACATAATCGGGATCGAATCGCAGCGCGGTGTAGTACTCCTGCTGGGCCTCGTCGAGCCGGCCTTCTTTTTGCAGAACGGCGCCGTAATTGTAATGCTGGCGCGCGCCGCTCGGCAGGTCCGCTACGACCCAGGATGAGCGAGTCACTTCAGGCGTGGTCCCGCGCACCTGGCCAATCCACAAAGCACTCAAGGGGATCACAAACGCGACCGCCCATTTTGCACCGTGCAACATCCAACCTGGCAGAAAACCGCCCAGCGCCACATCCGCCGTGCCGCCAGTAATTCCGAGAGACTGCCGGGTCGATTTCTCGCGGACCTTCCAAATGAACCCGTCGTAATAAAAATGCAGCAAGCCTGAAGCGGCCACTACGCCGGTGAGGATTTTCTTTACCGTGTCCATCCCGATGTGCGAGTTCAGATAACCGATCGAGCCGTAAGCAAACACCAATCCGATGTAGAGTCCGATAAGCGATCCGCTCCGGCGAAACACGAAGCGCATGAAGCCGCCGATGGAGCTGTCTTTCTCCACCCGGTTGCGATTGTAAATCCAAACCAGCGACAGGTATTGAACGTCGTGAAAAACTTCGAACAACGCGATGCCGGCCAAAATATTGGTGACACCGTTATTGCAATACCACCAAAACGCGATGCTGGTGACAAGGAGCGCGAGCTTGACCGGGTTTTGTCGTTTTCCAGCCGTCCACATCCAGATGAAATTGGCGACCGCGATGATCGAGACCGCAATCGCAGCCGCGAGCAATCCCTGCTGCAAAAAACGAATGATCGTCGGGGAAATAAACGGCACGCCGCTGGCATAAAAGCCGTCCAGCGCGTCGGTCATTCGCGCGGGCGAAAGAACAATCGCCGTCGCGAACCAAATTCCGCAAGTGGCAAAATCTAATCGGCGGGTGAGCGCTTCGAACGATCCGGTCTTCGCGTCGTAAATGCGGCAGAAGCCGTAGGTCTGCATCATGCCATGCCACACGCCCCACAGAAAAACGATCAGCACGATGCCCTTTGCGTCCCACCAATAAAATGTGACGCAGGTGGCAAGGAGAAAAATTGGCGCGATGACAAATCGCCACCGAAATCGCTCGAACAACGCGCGGTCGCCGTATACACGGATCATTCCCGGCAAGTGATGGCCCATCGCGCCGAACGCGGCGACGAAAAGGTAAATGTCCTGGGCGCTCCAGCGCGCTTGAATCAGCGCGAACAACGGCACCAGCAAGAGCGGCGTCCCAACGTAAAGGATCAAGTCGCGCCAGCTGTCGAGAATCCAGACATTGCGCTTCGGCACAAGAGCCGGCACAGGCGGCACAGTTTGCGGACGCGAGAATGCGGTGACGTGCTGCATGGGACTGCGGGGGCTTTATTTTCCTCAGATCGGCGGGAAAATCAATCCCAGGCTATATCCGACGGGATCGCAAGATCCATCCGCCAAAGGACGGATTCGCCGTGGTGAACATCTTCCATGCGCGCGCTTTCCCGGCTAGACGCGAAAATAAAGGGACGCTTGTGAATCATACCCAAACGGAAAACCTGAAAGAGCACGAAGAGGAGCGATACTTGTTTTGCGTGGTGAACGACGCCTTTCGCCTCTTTGCCCGCCGCTCCGCTCTCATGCTCGGCAGCGCGTGGGCCTTTGCCGGAGCCGTGCTGGTGATTGCCGTTTGGCTGCTCACCGGCCCCACTTTTCATTTTTCCGATACGTGGCAGCTCATCATCAATACCGCCACCACTATCATCACTTTTCTGATGGTGTTCCTGATCCAGAACACCCAGAACCGCGACGCCAAAGCGATGCATCTCAAGCTCGACGAAATCATTCGTGCGCTGAAGAAGGCGCGAAATGAACTGGTCGATCTGGAAGATCTCTCCGACGAAGAATTGCAGAAACTTGAAGAGCAATTCAAACAGCTCCGAACAAACGCCGAGCGCGACGGAACTCAACCGTCCCGCCATGCCGAGCCGAGAAAATTGCGCTGAGTTTGTTCGCTAATCGTCTGGTTTTCGCGCCACGCCCCTTCTTAGAAAAACCTTGCCGCTCGGGCAAAGCCGAAACACTTCGCAATTCGCGCAATCCGGTTTGCGCGCGAAACAGCGGCGGCGCCCGTGCCAGATCAACCAGTGGCTCCAATTCGTCCAGTGCTCTTTCGGCACGAGCTTCATCAGATCGCGCTCGATTTTCTCCGGGTCTTTTTCTTTCGTTAGACCGAGCCGCTGAGACAAACGGATCACGTGCGTGTCCACGACGATCCCTTCGTTTATGCCGAATGCGTTTCCCAAAACAACATTCGCCGTTTTTCGACCCACGCCCGGCAGTTCGCGCAGTTTTTCCATCGAATCGGGGACCTTGCCGCCGAATTTCTTCGCGATTGTCGACGTTGCCGCGCGAATGCTCTTGGTCTTGTTGCGGAAAAATCCGGTCGATTTGATCGCGTTCTCCAGCTCAGCTTGCGGCGCCTTCGCGTAATCTTTCGCGCTCCGATATTTCTTGAACAACGCCGGCGTGACCATGTTTACGCGTTTGTCGGTGCATTGCGCCGAGAGAATCGTCGCGATCAACAACTCGAGCGGATTCTTGAAATTCAGCTCGGTGCGCGCGTTTGGGTAAACTTTTGGCCAGATTTTTATCAACTGCGCGACCCGTTCACTGGCTTTCATTTATTTTGCGTTGTCATCCTGAGCGAACCGAAGGATCTCTCACAAGCTGATTGATCACGCTAACTACGCTTGCGTGCTCAATGCTTCGATTGCGAGATCTCTCGCTCCGCTCGGGATGACAGAACTAAGCCTGCTCCGCGTAGCGCTCGAGTTTTTGCGCCAGCTCTGGCGGAACGTGCGCGACAATCAGCGCGCCTTCGCCTTCGTACCGCAGCTCGAGTACATGACCAACCCGATGAATTTCGGCGATCAACGCCGACTCGCTTGCCGGAATGCGGAAACGGGAGCGCAATCGCCACGCACTGAGCGCATCCTGCAAGGCTTGCACGAGCCTGTTCACGCCTTCGCCGGTCCGCGCAGAGATCGCCACGCTTGCCGGATATCGTTTCGTGTAGGTCTCGGCCAGCTCACGATTGGCGAGATTGTCGATCTTATTGAAGACGATCAGCGTTTGCTTCCCGAATGCATCAAGTTCCTTAATCACGCCCTCGACCGCTTCCATCTGATCATCCACCCGCGGATGACTAAGATCGACAATGTGAATGAGGAGATCGGCCTCGCTCACTTCTTCCAGCGTCGCTTTGAAGGATTCGATCAATGTGTGCGGAAGCTTTCGCAAAAATCCGACGGTGTCGGTAAGCAGCACCCGCTGTTTGTTAGGCAAAACGAAACTGCGCGTGGTCGGATCAAGCGTCACGAAAAGTCTGTTCTCGGCCACAACGTCCGCGCCGGTGAGCAGATTCAAAAGGGTCGATTTGCCGGCATTGGTGTAGCCAACAACTGCCGCAACCGGCCATTGATGCCGTTTGCGCCCCTGGCGCTGGACGGCGCGTGTTTTGCGGACCGCTTCCAGTTCGCGCTCGAGCCGTGCGATCCGTTCCTGCACGCGACGACGGTCCACTTCCAACTGCGTTTCACCCGGACCACGCGTGCCGATCCCGCCCGTTTGTCGCGACAGGTGGTGCCACATGCGTGTCAGTCGCGGCAATAAGTATTGCAGCTGCGCCAGCTCAATCTGCAAGCGGCCTTCGCGGCTGCGTGCGCGCTGCGCAAAAATATCGAGAATGAGTTGGGTGCGGTCGAGCACTTTGCGCGCGAGCAAATTTTCGAGATTGCGGCCCTGTGCGGGCGAAAGTTCGTCGTCGAAAATCACGGAAGTGACTTGTTGAACTTGCAACGAATCTTTGATCGCTTCTGCTTTACCTTTGCCGATGTAATACGGCGCGGTCGGCTTTTGCAGTTTTTGGGTGACGGTATCGACGACTTCCGCGCCAGCGGAATTCGCCAGCTCGGCCAGTTCTTCGAGCGAATCCTGCAGGTCCCATTTCGAAACGCCTTGTTTCTCGAGACCAATTAAAAGAGCGCGCTCGTGCGTTTTCTTCGGACGTGTTTCAATCATTCCCTAGCGCAACCCCGAAAGATTTCGCGAGTTGCGAAATCCGTTTCACGGCTTCGTTGTGACTTAGAAGCGATAAATTCAGCGGTTTAAAATTAGTTTGCCGCCGGAACCAGGTCAACTGCCTTTTGGCATAACGTCGCGTCGCTTGTTGAATCGAGGCCACGCATTGCTCGCCACGGGACGAGTCCGTATCGCCGCGGCGACCGGACAAGATCGACATCTTCCCGTCGAGCAATTCGCGAATCTCGCGCAAACCGATCATCTTCGATGCCGTTTCGCTCATCGCGCCAGCCGCGCGGACTTCTTCGATGACGCCATTCTCAAACATCGTCTCCACGCGGCGATTAATCCTTTCGTAGAGTTCATCGCGGTCACGAAAAACGAACACGCCTTTAGTGGCCGCCGTCTCGACGGCGCCGCCCCATTTGCCGCTGAGGACGGCGGCCTCTACAGCTTTCCACCCAGTGCGCTGTGCCGAGGCGGATTTTCCAGTGAGCAAACAGATTTCCAATGCGCGCATGACACGCCGCCAATTTTTCAGGTCGATCTTGCGCGCGCTTTCCGGATCAAGCTCGGCAAGTCGCAGCCTCAATTGATCGAGACTCAATTTATTTAACTTGGCTCGCGTCTTCGGGTCGGATTCGACTGCTGGAGATAATCCGTGCGTCAACGCTTTGACGTAGAGCCCGCTCCCGCCCACGATGACCGCCAACTTGCCGCCTGAATGAATTTCGCTGATGGCTTGAAGCGCAAGTCGGCGAAATTTCGCGGCGTTCATCTCTTCCAAGATCGACATCGTGCCGATCAGATGATGCGGCGCTTTTGTCAACGTTGCGGTATCCGGCTTTGCCGTCAGCAAATCGAGCCCGCGATAAATTTGGAACGCGTCCGCGCTCACAATTTCTCCGCCGAGCTCGCGCGCAACGTCAGCCGCGATCTCCGATTTACCGGTCGCCGTCGGACCGACAATGAAGACGACGTCGCGCATAAAAAAATCGGGAGACGCGCGCGCCTTAACGAGCGCTACGTCTCCCGACTGAAATCACAGGCTGCGCTTAACTTTGCGAGTACTCGCTCGATTTCGCGCCGCTGACCACGAGCTTGCGTCCGAGGAATTCCTTATCGTGCAATTCATCCACCGCGCGCTTGG
>WNGK01001662.1_pt1 | contig 24123 bp, 24 predicted proteins | sample 5400601 | NCBI WGS metagenome assembly WNGK01 (sample SAMN13153376, study PRJNA577476) | soil metagenome | isolation source: 60 cm soil or saprolite under Garry oak tree replicate 1 | place: USA:California | collected 2016-06-15
ACGGCTGCGGGTTTTACAAAGAGCAGGGCTGGGGACGCCAGGGCGACGCGATCCCAACCCACAGTCGCTTCGACGCGCCTCAAGTTAGGGGCAACCATTTCGAGGCGCCGTTCCAAGTTGGGAAACCAATCGAGCTCCGGGGGATGGCTTTCGGTGGAGACCGCGGGATTTCGAAGGTGGAGGTCAGCAGCGATGACGGCGAAACTTGGAATGAAGCTGAAATTACTAAACCTGGAACCAAGTTGAGCTGGAGTCTCTGGAGTTACCAATGGACGCCCGACGAAGAAGGTCAAACCGAACTGGTAGTTCGCGCTACCGATGGCGACGGCAAGCTTCAAATTAGCGAATACCGCGACCAGGTTCCGGACGGCGCGACCGGGCTTCATCGCGTTCGGGCGATCGTGGAGAAAGCGTAGGGCAACTTCTCATCGCGATCATCACTCACCCTTCAGCATGCGGCATTATCGATGCGGGCTTGCTGTGCGCGATCGCGAGATTTGACGGCTTCATTTTAATTCAGCGACGCAACCCTCTCCGCCGCTGTTTTCTCGAGCCAACCGGATAACGTACGAACAGCGTCAAGGCATAATCCCTCGTCATGCGACTGCTCGATTTCGTCCATCACCTCTGATGCGCAATTAAAGAGATGCGCGATAAACTCTTCCGTCGCGCTCTCGCTATTGCCCATTCCGCACAGGTAACCAAGACGCAAGATTGCTTTCGTGATTTCGCTATCCGGTTTCATTTTGAATTGCCTTTCGCGATCCTCAGCAGGTTCCGCAGATATCGATCGGTGAACCAAGCTGGACGCTTGCGAATCGCCGCGCGCTGCTCAGGAGTCCGGACATTGTAGTCTTCGATCGTATTGCGCAATGCCAAGCGCTCTGCGGCTCCGCGGCGGATTCTTTTCCGCCACATGCCGCCGTTTTTCACCATCTCCGCGTGGCCGACGATTTCGCCAATCTCAGCGAGTAGAACTTCCTCGCCATTAGGCGCGAGTAATCGTTCTTTGTTTTGATCGTCATTATTCGTTTCTTTATGGCCCAATTTGGGCCAAGAAAGGGGCGAACTTGGGCCAACGGCTTGCTCCGAATTGGGCCATGGCGTCTGCCCGACTTGTCCCAACTTGGCCCAAGTTGGAACTGCTTCAGGATTTTCCATCCACGGGTGCCGATGAAAATAAATATGGCGTGCGCCCTTTGCTGGCCCTTCGATATGGATTAGCCGCAGCTCCTCGAGCTCTTCAAGTCCCTCGCCTACCGTCTTGCGCGAGACGCCAATTTGATCGCCAACTCTTTCATTAGATTTGACCACTGTGCAGCCAGATCGCAGAACGCCGAACCAGCGGCGCAATTGGCCGTAGATAAATTTGCGCGACGCCTCGAGCTCTTTTCGGCGCGCGAGCCAGCTTGGTGTCCCTAAAGGATATTCTTCGATGCCTTCAAAGCTCGTGATGACGGGCCCGAATTCTCGATGCGAAAATTCTGCCGTAGCATCTCGCTTGCGGCCGCCGACAGCGGTGGATGCCGAAGATGGTGAACGAGTCTCTAAAACTGCGTGCAACAGTTTCTCCTGCTCCTTTAATGAGTCCTGCATCGAGTTGTTTACCTCGATCGCTCGCCTGATCTGAGCCACGGCCGACAAGAAGCTGATCTTGTTTTTCTTCTCAATTTTGCCCCACCCGCCGGGATCATTCGCATATATGTGGCCGCCCTTTTGGTATGTAACGGGGAGAATCAATTTATCAGAAAGAGCTACCCGAATGATCTTCCCGTCCTGTTCCCAATACGGAAGTTGAACACCGTTGGCGCCGCGAAATAATTTGTCTGCCGGCGCCAGCGGATCGCTGTGTCCGAATAGCTCCGCTTGAGCGTTCATTCGTTTAGGCAGCAATTGTGCGCTCGCGGATTAATCTCTGAACGACCGCGACGGTCCATCGCGGGAGTCCGCCGATTTTGACCGGAGGCAGGATTGAGCACCGCCCGTTAGACCAGGACCACAACGTCCGGCGGCTTATTTTCAGAACGTTGCAAGTTTCATCCGCGGTCAGCAACGCCTCGTCTGGCGGAAATACTCCGATTCCCGAAGTCTTCTTCCGCTTCCTCCGCCGCTGCTGGCGCTTGCGCATCTCTGCGCAACGCCTAACACAAAATCAGCGCTTAAAGCGCACAACGTCGTAACGCATTCGATGCGTTATCATCCGGTGCGTTATTAGCGCGGCGCGTGCCTGGTCAATCGGTAGCTCGAAGATCCTCTCCCGCGTTTATCAGGCAGGTGTGGCACTTTGAACTGGCGAATAATGTTGCGGAAAACTTGCAGCGTGATTGTGCTTGTTGGCGCCACGATTTCCTTGATTTCCGCGATCGTGTGGCGCGGTTGCCCTGGAGTACTAGACCGGTTAAGTGAGAATCGATAGCAGATCAGGTCTGCTTTCAGTTTCTCAAATCCCATGCGCCGTTTCTCCGTGAGAGCAATTTCGATCTTGGAAAAAAACTCGCCATCCTCGCGATCTAATCGTCTCAAGAACTCCACGAGCACATACGATGTCACCTCGCCTGATTTCAAAAGTCGCTCTTGGATATTTCGCTTTTCTTGCTCGGAAACCGCTTGCCATCGCGCAAGGGTGTCCCAAGCCCTGCGTCCTCTCTCGTTCCGAAGGCGTCGCGGAATAGTCTTGTCCCATTCGCCGTCCGTCATTAATCCATCAACGGGCCCATAGCTCTTATTGTCCAGACCTACATAGCGTTGCTCCGGTGACCACGGAGTCGCTGGATCAGTGCGAGGCCTGAACATCGGCGGAAACGTTGCCCAGTACTGATTTTCCAGGTCCTCAAATTTACGGCTGTTGCCGGATGTACGGGCTCGCTTCATTTGGCGAATCAAAGAAGTTCTGCATTTGTCGCATCCTTTTACCTCAGCCTGCCAGGCCGCCCGCAGTTCGGAACTAATACTCTGTTTGATCATCGTCGCCCCCGCATCGGCACAACATTGGCCGCCGCGGCCAGTGGAATGAGGCTGAACCAGGCGGTTGCGTCCTGTTCATCTGAGAGCTCGCGGTAGTTGCTAAAGAGCATTTGCGGCGAGTTTCCCATTTCGAGCGCGACCCGAGCTGCATCTTGGCATTGTGCGAGCCGGTAGGTTGCGTAGCTGTGCCTCAGAACATTGTTCGGCCATTCGATGCCGGCGGCCTTTGCCTGCGAGATCGCGCGATCGGCCGCATGCTCGCTTACGAAAATCAATCCGCTCTTCGCGCGGTACGGCGCGAGCCACATTTCGAGATTCGGTTGAATCGGGACCAGGCGGCGCGTCGCAGTTTTTGCTTTCGCTTTTCCAACCTGGATATATCCGCGTGCGAAATTTACGTGCTCCCATTCCAAGCGAATCAGCTCGACCGATCGCAAGCCGGTGAAAGCCCCTATCGCGAAATAAAGCTTTGCCTCTTCGTCGCCGACAGCCAAAAGGTCGGCCAGCTGTTTCGGCCGGAAGATCCCGATCTCGCCGCCGCGGTCTTTCGCTTTCGCGACGTGATCAGCTTCGGTTGCGACCATTTTCGGCAAATAGCCGCGGGCCTTGGCGAAATTGAAAAGTGTGACGACTGAAAGCCGGATGTTGTTTCGCGTCCGCGGACCGCGCTTGCTTCGGCGCAACCAATCTTCGATTTGCGCGGCCGTCACCGTTGCGATGTTCATTCGGAAGTGTTCTGCGAAGCGGGTGAGGTGGCTCCGCAGAGATTGCAGATAACGCACGCTCATTCCGTCTTGTTTCTTTGCCTCGAGGATCTCTTTGACCGCCTCGGCAATGGATTTGCGGACCGTCGCGATTGCGTGACGTCTGCCATGTTCTTTTGCGGCAGCGATTAGTCCGGCGCCTGCATGTTGCCTGGCTTCTACATATTCTTCGATCGCGACATGCAGCGGGATTCCGAGCGGCCGAAGGGCGTCCATCGCGCGCAAGTACGTCGCGCGGTCCGCGCTGGTGAGTTTTAAAATGTCCGCTTCGCCATTTGCGATCGCAGTCGCGGCCCGGCCAGCTTCGAAGCGTGCGTCTTGTAAGGAGCTAAACGACCTGCGGCAGCGTATCTGCTTCACGCCATCCGTGCGGTAATAGGTAACTGTGAAGCGTTCGTAGGATCGGGACCTACGACCAACCATTTTGCGCTCTCTTGTTCGATAGATTAAGGCCTGCGTGCTGCCGATTCGCACGACTTCTGGCCACCTTTTTCGTTTTTTGGAGTTCGGCATTTCGGGTCAATTCGTGTCAGCAACAATGCCGATGATTGCAACAACTAAAAATAATTTCGGGGCAGTTTGTTTCCCTCGTATTCCCGTAGGCTAGAAGTGATTTTTGTCCCGAAATGTTTTCGCGCACTTTTCGGGTTCGAGCCCCGTAGGCTCCGGATTCGCAGAAATCATCGTCGCATGATGTGAATGGCGAGGATGCGACTCTGATGACGGGCGAGTAAGTAATCGACAAAATCACCAATGATTGAGTTCGGCTTGTTGCCCAATTTCGTCACGACGCGGCAAATCAGAGTGCGGCTGCGCCCGTGCCATTCCAGATTGATCGCTCCGTGGAGATCGCGCGCGCTGTGGATCTTCGCCCAACCATGCGGACGTCCGGCTTGTTTCGCCCAGATTTTTATGAACCCAAATTTCGCCTCCAACTGTGGATCACTCATGATCTTGGCGCGCAATGATTCGCGGCCGCTCGCTATTACCTGGATCACCGTTTGCACTCACGTTTAGGTTCAGCAGGAAATCAGTTCTTTTGCAATGCTTCTTTCGGCGCCTGGCTGTAGTCGTCGCCGTTGGGTGACGCCGCACACGCGTTGAGTCATCATCGGATCGCTTCGCACCCGCCTTCGCTCAGCTACGGCGTGCAAGCAGAGAAGCGGCTACAACAGTGAGCGAAACATGATATAAACGTCGACGTATCCTTTTTCAGGATGCCGAAATGCGCCGGGCAAAGTGCCGACGATTTCAAAACCGAACTGCTTCCAAAGATGAATCGCTGGCATGTTCGTAGAGACGACGAAATTGAATTGCATGGCGCGAAAACCCATTCGGCGCGCCTCGCTCAAACAATGCTCGGCCATCGCGCCTCCCACTCCCGACCCTTGGGCATTTGATGTGACCATGAAAGCGGCGTTCGCGATGTGCGAGCCCGGACCCGATTGATTCGGTCTTAGAATGTAAGTGCCCGCGATACCCCAATCTTTCGTCCCTACTGTAGGGGACGGCGTTGCCGTCCTTGGAAAACCAACGGCTTGCCCTACAGATTGACGATGAATTTCTGCGACGTAAGTATGCGTGTCGGTTCGAAACCAATAAGCCAACGCCTCCGCCCGCGACACGTTCGGATCAAACGCGTACGTATCGCCTGCTGCGACGATCTCATGAAAAATATTCCAGATCGCATCGCGATCTGCACTAGTTGCGGCGCGTATTTCCATTCGCACTCGATATGGCAGCTTTGCACCAGCGGCTAACGCAGCGCGAGCCACGCAGCAACCGCCGCAAGTTTCTGTTCTGCGCGCCACGGCACTAACGTGTCCCGGCCAAAATTCCGTATCACACGGCGTACGCTTTCATCCGATCGATTTAGTTCCCCGGCGGCTTTGCCGTAGGTATCACGCTCCGTGAAAATCTTCGTGTGAATGCGCTGTGCCCGCAAAGCTTCCTCAAGCGCGGAACGAAATAATCGACCTTCGAACGCATGTGCGCGGATGTGCGGATTTGCAATGGAATCAGGATTGATCTTGCTGCCCACGACGAGAGCAGCGCAACTGATCCTATAACCCTTCTCCCGATACAAAGCGAGAAGTGCCACAATCGACTGTTTGGCAATGCGTCGCACCAAACGCAACCACGGATTTATTTTACGCATCTCTATTTCCAGTTTTCCCATCGCAGCGTGATAGGGTTGTCGCGTTTCAGGAACGCGGGGGTCGGACAAATCGATCCGCCGAACGTCGCAAAGCTTCGGCGAATGAGTTGGACCGATAACGAGCACTGCAGCTGCCCAGCCGGATTTTACGCGAAATCCGAGGGCGGCAGCCTGCGGCTTCATCTCGTTTGAAACGCCACTGGCACCGTCACTGACCATCCCTGGCTTGGCGCAGATTTCCATTGGTGAAACGTTTTGATCGCAGCCTGATCAAAGTACGGATTCCCCGTGGATCTTACGAGTTGCACGTTCGTTACGTTTCCATTTGCATCAAAAGTTAAATGGAAGCGACCGGTTCCCGAAACTCCGGACTGAGACACGCCGGGCGGAAAGGCTGGCGCAGGCGCATAGACGATTCGCGGTTTGGGTGTTGCCTTTGGTGTGGGGCGTGTTTCAGCCGTTGCCGGCCAGCGCGCCTGAGTACTAACTCCAACGCGAGATAATAACGATTCCAGTGAAGCGGAAGGTTGAGCCGTAGTCTTTTCTCCAGCTGCTGTGACCACACCCACGACTTGGCCCGTCTCGTTCACCACGGGAGATCCAACTGAACTGGGAGGAATCGCTCCAGCAATTTCTAAACGGCCAGCGTCCTGCGCGGCAATCGTCATTTGACGAGCGTGTCCATCGTTTCCGGCCAATGCACTGCCGACCACTACAACGCCCGCGCCTGCGGGGAGATTAGCGTTTTTGTTTAGCTCAAGAAATGAAACCTTCTTCACGTCCGCCTGCAGAATCGCGAGATCCAATTCCTTCGACGCCGTGAGAATTCCGGTGACGTTGTGAATTCCGCCGTCGCCGGTTTTTGCGACCGCATTGACTCCGCCTTCGATTGCGCGTGCAGTGGTAACAAATCTGCCGCCTCCGGAAATAAAAAAACCGCTCTCAGTCCGCAACAGATTCCCCTTTGAATCAAAAACCGTGACCCAAATGACCGAAGGTTGGACCGTTGTTTCCAGCTTCGCTGAATCGGACGATGCTGGTTTTGCTTCGACTGAAGGAGTGACTGACGGGACGATATTCGGCGATTGAGTCGCGGAACTCATCGACGGTACTGATGGTGACTGCTTCAGGGGCGATCCACTGACGACCTGGCTCACCGATTGCTTCTCTTGGACGACAATGGCAAAGATAGCCAGGCAAAGCGCGCATCGAAGAGTTAGCCGGTACTGTCTGAATTTGGGCCTCACGGCGACAGAGTGTGGAACATGCACCGCAGTTCAATCAAGCCGACAAATTAGGCCGATATCAACAATGGCAGCCTCGGGCCGCTATCGGCTGGTTTCGCTCTGACTTACTGCCGCTTGAAATACTGAACGGCGCGTTCGTGTTTCTTTGCCTCTGCTTCCGTCGAGAACGTGCCTAGATTTCTTCGCTTCCCCGTTTTCGAATTTTTCTTGCGCGAATACAACCGATACTTCCCGGATTTCAGTTTCCTGATCATGCTCCATCGATTATTCGCAGACGAAGCGGACTTCGCGCGTTGAATTTGGATTGTAGGACAACGGCGTCGTTTGCCGAATTAAGACGGCGAAGCGGAACGCCTGATCTGCAAAGGCCTGGCAGGCCGGTTCGAAACCCAAAGCACGATCAATGCAGCGAGAATCGCCAAATTGCTCGCCAAATGAGAAGGAAAACTCCAGTTTTGACTGGCGTGACCGAAACAGCCACAGGTGATATCGAGTCCGCGGGCTTTTGCCGCAACCGTCGCCACCGTGAAGACAACGATCAACGCAGCCAAGATCGACAATGCCCCGCGATACCACACGCGAACAACGAGCGCGAAGCCGCAGAGAATCTCCAGCCATGGCAAATAGAACGCCAATCCGACACTAATTGGCCACGGAAGAATCTTATAATTATCCACGTCGCTGGCGAACTGAACCGGATCGAGCGCTTTGATCGCTCCTGCATAAAGAAAAATGCCAGCAACGATGAAGCCGACAATGCGCCAAATGATGTTTGATGTTCGATGTTTGATGTTTGATGTAGTGCCCTCCGCTGACACTTCGACATTGAGCGTTGGGCGTTGAGCGTTGGGCGTTGTCTTCATCTCTTCTTCAGCCACGCTTCCCATCCGCCTTCGAGCACGAACACGTCAGGGAGTTGCGCTTCCTTGCGCAGACGCCGGGCAACTTCCCGACTGGCATTACAGCTCAGGCTGCTGCAATAGACGACGACTTTCTTTCCGGGCGACCACGCTGCCAAAAATTCCGGCAACAATTCATTCCATCGGTCTTCATTCAACGAGATCGCGCCGGGAACGTGATCGCGCGCGAACTCATCGTCCGGACGCGCATCGACCCAGATAACATTTCCGCCCCATGTGCGCGCTTGATCGACAGTAGCCAGTTCCGACGACAAAACAGCCGATCGCCACGATATTTTGTGGCGAAAATAAACCGCCTCCCCCACCCCGGGAGCGAGCGCGAGCGCTGCCAGAATGAGAACCTGCCGGACCAGCGAAGATGTCACTATTTATTGAACGGTCGGCGCATTAGTAATGCGCGCGGTCGCGTAAAATACTTTCTGTGAGTCTTCCGGTTGAATCGTCAAAGTCGACGCAGCTACGTTCTTGGTCTCCTGAGGCTGCACATCGATTTGAAACTCGCCGTTACCTTTTTCCTCCACTTTGGTTTGAAAATCCGGACTCGATGACGTGACCTTGATATGCTTCACAGTAAATTCCTTGCCGGCCTTGACCGTGATCGTCTTCGGATCCGGCTTGTCGCCTTGCTTCCAGAAGACAAAATTTGGGCTGATCTCCAATGCCTGCGGGATAATTGTCTTTAGAGTGAGGATTGTCTTCTGATTCGTGGCTTCGTCGGTCTCCACGGTCACTGTTTTGACCTGAGTGCCGGTGCGATCGCCAATGTTAAAAGTGGCCGTGATCTCACCACTTCCGCCAGGGGGCACTTCGTCCTTCTGGGTTTGAGCAGTCGTACACCCGCAGGAGGCGTGAACAGACTTGAAATGGACCGGTGTCTTGCCCGGGTTCTGATATTTGAAATGGCCTACCGCCTGTTTGTCGGCGGGCGTTGGATGCAGCTCGAGCGAGGTCTGCTCCCATTTCAATTCGGCGCGTGCGCTAAGGCTGATGATGATCGACAGGGCAAAAGCAATGATGTGTGTTTTCATTTTTTGGAGTAGAAGCGCGTAATATAATCAGCAACCGCGTCTCGCCAAGTGCGAGCTGAAGTGCCTGTCAACTCCGCATATTTCGCGGCGGAAAGCACAGAATAAACCGGACGGCGTGCGACCCAGTCTTTCATGTCGCGTAGTTTGCACGCGCCAACTGTCCTCGCTTTTAAGGGAACACCAGCTTCGCGGCAACAATCCAGCGCCCATTGCGCGTATTCCTGCCAACTACATTTGCCGGCATTGGCGAAATGCAAAATGCCGCCGGAATCGCCATCATGTGTGAAAAAGCGCGGGAGCGCTGCAGCGATGTCCAGCGTGTAGCTGGGCGCGGAAAATTTGTCGGCAATGGCATCGACTTGTTCATTTTCCTGCGCTCGCTTGATAATTCCGTCGATAAAACTCGGCCGGTCAGGCCCAAACACCCAGGAGACGCGCACTACCAGATGTCCGTTTCCCATAGCGAGCACATTGTTTTCTCCGGCGAGCTTCGATTCGCCATAAGCACTGATCGGATTCGCTCGATCTTCTTCGGTGTACGGCGCGCGTTTCTCACCATCGAATACGTAATCGGTGCTGACGTGAATCAGCCTTGCGCCTTTTTCGCCGGCGATTTTTGCAAGTACGCCCGGCGCTTCGGCGTTAATCAAAAAGGCGCGATCACGCTCGGTCTCGCAAAGGTCAACGTTAGTAAACGCCGCAGCGTTGATCAAGACATCGAAATCCGTTGAGCCCAGAATTTGGCGCACACGATCCAAATTCGATAGATCAAGTTGCGCGTGATTAAAGCCGGCGACGTCGTATTTGGCCCGATATTCGCCCATGAGCGCAGCGCCGAGTCGCCCGCCTGATCCAATGATGACAATTCTCATCGTTCTACAGTGGCGATCTCTGATCGTCGTTTCATAACATCGGAGGTCTGAGGCTGCCGCTACAGCTCAGTACCTTCCGGCACGCTCGAGCAATGGTTGCCACCATGATGGATTGTCAACGTACCACTGAACAGTTTCCGCGAGGCCTTCCTGGAAATTGCGGCGCGGCTTCCAGTTCAATTCCTTTTGCGCAAATGAAGAATCGATTGCATACCGGCGATCGTGACCAAGTCTGTCGGGCACAAATGAAATCAGGCTGTGTGGTTTGCCGAGCTGATCGAGAATAATCTTTACAAGATTGATGTTCGCCATCTCGCTGTCGCCACCAAAATTGTAAGTCTGCCCCGGTTTCCCTTCGAAAAGGGCAGTGACAATGGCGGCGCAGTGATCGGTGACGTGGATCCAATCGCGCACATTCATGCCGTCGCCATAAACCGGGAGCGGTTCGTGGCGGAGCGCCTTGATGATCATGAGCGGAATTAATTTTTCCGGGAACTGGTATTGCCCATAGTTGTTCGAGCATCGGGTCACAAGCGCGTCCTGGCCATAAGTCTTGTAACAGGCCACTGCCAGGAGGTCCGCTCCGGCTTTGCTTGCTGAATATGGCGAACTGGGGTCGAGCGGCGATTGCTCGGTGAATTTGCCGGCGGGTCCGAGCGAGCCATACACCTCATCTGTCGAGACTTGGATGAAGCGCTGAACCCCATGGCGCCGCGCGCAATCCAACAGCACACTCGTACCGATTATGTTTGTATGAATAAAGTTGAGAGGATCGTTGATGCTGCGATCCACATGCGATTCTGCCGCGAAATTAATTACCGCGTAAAACCGGTGCTCGGTCATCAGGGCGTCCATTTGGTCGGCGTTCGCGATATCGGCTTTGAAAAATTCGTAGCGTTCGCCATGTTCTTCGACCACGCCATCAAGATTGGCGAGATTGCCCGCGTAAGTGAGCACATCCACGTTGGTCACGTACGCAGGCTTGTAATGTTGCAAAATATACCGAATAAAGTTGCTCCCGATGAATCCGCAGCCACCGGTTACAAGGATGCGCATGGCAGCGCGTACTAGCAGCGCCGAGCAGAGCGCGCCAGCAGAATATTCTTCCGCGGTCGCGGGATTCCGCAGCCGCGCGGAACAGTGGAAGGCTCAATTAGCGCAAACAGACTGGGTTCCGTGGGCGATCCTGGGTTTGGCAGCGTTCCTGCGTTTTTTCCTGCTCGGCATCAAGCCGCCGCATTTCGACGAGGGCATTAACGGCTGGTTCGTCGATCAGGTGATGAAGAATGGGTTTTACCGTTACGACCCGACGAACTATCACGGTCCGCTTCACTTCTATGTGCTGCTGCTCTTCGAGTGTTTATTCGGCCGGAACCTCTGGGCACTGCGCCTGCCTGTCGTGCTCGTGAGCATTAGTTGTGTCTGGCTGGCGTTGAAGTTTGAGCCGTTGGTGGGACGAAACGTTACCCGAATAGCTGCCCTGGCCATGGCGATCTCGCCCGGTTTCGTTTTCTACGGTCGCTATGCAATTCACGAAGTGTGGCTGCAATTCTTCTCGACCATGTTCATCCTGGGACTGCTCGGTCTGTGGAGATTGGGCAGGCTGAATTATCTCTGGTATGCCGGGATGGGAATGACCGGCATGATTCTGACCAAGGAGACGTACGCCATCCATGTCGCATGCGCCGTGATCGCCATTCCAGTCCTGGCAGTTTCCAACGCGCTAAGCCGCGTTCCGGATGCCAAACCGGCAAAGCAAACTTGGAGTTGGATCGATCTCGGAATGATCCTTATCGTCGGCGCCGCCGCGATCATATTTTTCTATTCGGGAACTTTCTTTAACTGGGATGGTGTCAAAGGTCTGTATCTGGCGTTCAAGGCGTGGACCGAGACTGGCGCCGCTGGTCACGGCCATGAAAAACCGTGGGATTACTGGTTCAAATTGATGGGGCCATCGTGGGAAGCAGGCGGAACTAATTTTTCTGGTTACGAATTGCCGCTGTTGGCTGGCCTAGTTCTGTGCGTGTTTTGCCAAAAATTTAAGAACCTCAGTCTGCGTTACCTTGCGATTTATGGCGTGGGAAGCCTGATTGCTTACAGCTATGTCAAATACAAGACGCCGTGGTGCATAATCAGTTTTGGCTGGCCGTTCCTGTTTATCTTTGGCGCCGCGATCCTGCTGGTTCGCCCAAAAAATCTGCGGAAAGTGTACGTGGCAATAGCAATTCTTTTGTGCCTTTCGTTCGGCCGATCCATTTGGCTAAACTATTTCCGGTGCTCGTCGCCTACCGAGCCCTACGCCTACGTTCAGACGTACAACGACATTTTTAAACTATCGAGGCCGCTGCTAAAGCTGGCAAAGCAGGACCCGTCCAACTACCATCTCATCGGCCACTTGATCCGCTCCAGCGTTTACCCGCTTCCGTGGGTTCTCGGCGATTTCGATCGCGTCGGCTATTACGAAGGAGGGAACATGCCGGCAAACCTCGATGGCGATTTTCTCCTCGTGCAGCAAGACAAAATCAAAGACGTCGAGTCCAAGTTGAAGAACGCGTATTACACCGACATGATGACGCTCCGTAACTACCAGGACCCATCAAAGATCTTTTTTAGCGCCAAGGTTTTCAAACAATTCTTTCCGGACAAAGCACCGGATTTTGTCGGGAACGCACAGCCACAGCAGCCTCAGCAGCCTCAGCAGCCACAGCAGCCTCAGCAGTCACAACAGCCTCAGCAGTCACAACAGACACAGCAGACACAGAGCACAAAACCATGAAGTGGCTTTCGGCTATCCTTACTTTCGTCAATTTGTCGACGATTTGTGGTCTGCTTCTCGGAATGGCCGGAAGGGGCTTAAATGCGCTGAGCGCCGCGGTCGCACTGGTATGCGGCGCCGCCTTTGCAGTTGCAGCTTACCTGGGGACTTCTGACGCGACGGTTCGAAAGAAAACTGCAAATCCTTCGCCAGCAGAACGAAAGCCTCACAAACCGTCGGATTCCGAAAGCACGCCTAATTCCGCAATCTGGTCGGCATTGATGCGCTACCGTCGTGTGTGGTTCTGGGTAGTGGCGGCGTTCTTTGCGATGTTTGCTGTACGATCGTTTTGCTGGTTGTTCTACATCGACGGCAGCGACTATAAAATCCAATCGCCAAACAATCTGGGCGATCTCTCGCTCCACATCACATTGATCAAAACTTTCGCGAATGGCGTCGCGCTCTGGCCCGATAACCCGATCTATGTCTATAGCAAACTGCAGTATCCGGCAGGGATCGATTTGTTCAACGGGCTGTTATCCCTGGTGCACGTCGATCTGATAACTGGGCTGGTTTGGGTCGGTTTGCTTTCGTCGCTCGCAACCTTTTATGCGTTTTTTCGCTGGGGCGGCACGTTTGCCGTCGCAGGTTTCTTGTTTAACGGCGGTATAGCCGGTTTCCAATTTCTAAAAACGTTTAAGTTTTTGGATTATCAGGGCACAGCGGCGGATGTAGCCCACAGACCCATCGCGTGGAAAAGTATTGCGTTGTCCATGTTCGTGACGCAGCGCGGCTGGCTGTACGCGATTCCGGCAGGTTTGCTTTTGCTTTGGCATTGGCGGGAGAAATTCTTTAGTAAAGCCGCTGTAGCCGCAGCCGATCCGTCCGCCGCAGACTCGGAAAAGGCGAATGACTCTGGGCAATTCAGCGAGGTCGCTGGCCTCGGCTACAGGAAAGGTCCCCTGCCTTTCTGGGTCGAGCTCTCACTTTACGCATCAATGCCACTGTTCCACCTACATACATTTCTCGCGTTGACGATCGTTCTGCTCATTGGGCTGCTCCTTGAACGCCCCAGTGAAGTAACTTTTATCGTCGGTCTCGCTCGCAAGGAAGGCGGCTCTGGGATCGGCCGGTTGATTTCGCATCCGACCATGTGGCGCGAAATTTTCCAAGGCTCGCCGATTCGCACACACTCCGCAGCCCTGCTGGCCTGTGCCTTGATTCCAGCGAGCTTTTTTGTCTGGCTCGTCACCAATCACTTTCGCGCGGCGTCGATATTTGAGTGGCATCCCGGTTGGGCGCAAGATTCGTCGGACTTCGCCGCTCCTTTTTTCCGGATGGGCGGAGCTGCGAATTTTGGATCATCCACCATGTTTGGCGCGTTCTTGCAAAAAATATGGAACGGCATCATCGCGCCTTTCTTTCAGTTTTGGCTACCAAACTTTGGCCTGTGGATTCCTTTGGCGCTGGCGCTTGTAGTGTTGATCGGCTGGCGTATCTGGAAAAGTGGATGGCGTTGGGGTAACAAACCTCCAGCGGACATCGCCTTTGTTCTACCCGCCATTGTGATCTTCGCCGTTGGCTATTTCGTCAAAACCGCGCCGTGGGATTGGGACAACCTCAAACTGATGGTTTGGGGTTACTTCCTCATTCTGCCTTTTCTTTGGAGCGACATCATTGGCCGCTGGGCCGTTCCGGAACGGGCGGTGATGTGCATTGCACTTTTCGGATCCGGCTTTGTTACGCTACTCGGTGGACTGTCTGCCGGACACCCGGGCTTTGGACTCATTGAGCGCGCGAGACTCGACCATGCCGGAACAGCGATTCGGCCTTTGCCGGTAGAAGCGCGATTCGCCGCCTACCCCACCTTCAATTCTCCCGTGTTGCTGCAGGGCCGGAAAGCGGTGCTGGGATATCCGGGTCATCTGTGGACGGAAGGATTCAACAACACCGAAGCAAACAATCGGCTGACAGCGTTAATGAATGGAGCCGTAAACTGGCGCGACACGGCGAAAGAGTTGCGCGTCCGCTACCTCTTCTGGGGCCAGGACGAAAAGGCCAACTACCAATCAAGCAGCCGTCCTTGGGAAGCCACGTCTTTTCTTGTGGCGTCCGGCGATTGGGGCGCAATTTACGATCTGAATTCGCCAGCCCCTCAGCACTGAGGCGCAACGCCTGGTTTGCTGCTCGAAGAATGTTTCATCCCAGCGCCGAACTTCCGGCGAAGTCGAAACGGATGCGCAAGGAAAACGAAATAGATGGCGCTCACAAAATCGGTGAAACTGGAAGAGGGACTCGTTAGGCGCAATGGGCCGTTGCGCAATGCCGCCAAAACGTTTTCCACGCTAAACACAGGCGGCATCGGGATACTGGTGTAATGCCGCCCGAAGGCATGCAGCCGATGCGCGTCGGATGTGGCAATCAACGGTTTGCCAAACCGGGCTGCCACTCGTTTTGCGCGGCGATTTGGATTGAACAGCCCAATGTGAAAATGGCAGAATTCAATGGCGTCGAAACAATCTATTTCTGCAAGCAGTCGTGATCCAATTGAGCCGCCAAAAACATAGAATGGATGCGCCGCAATCGTAAATATAGAGTTCCCGCGCTGCGCTCGCAGCTTTCGCAGATCGTCGAAATCTTTTAACCCCGCGACTTCTTCGGGGCTCACATTCAGCACGATGACATCCCCGCCGCATAAGCGCACTTCGGCGGCGGGAATAAGCAGAATGCCCATCGCGGCCGCATCAGCGAACACCTCCTTTCGTTCGAAAACCGCATCGTGCAACGTAATCGCCAGAACCCGAAATCCGAGCGAACGCGCGCGTTCAAGCAGTTGATGGGCGGAATAATCCACCGCGTCTTTGGGATCGTCCAGAGTGTGAATATGAAGATCGATTTTGATCCAATCTTGTTCTGTGCTCGTGCTCGTGCTCATACTCGAATTCCCGAATCTAATCGCGAATCATCGGCATTTCATTCGGAGCTTGTGTGTTGGGTCAACCGCGATCAAGCGCCACTTGCAAGCCCCTACCGGATGCGGAAAGTTTAACGCTCTCGCACAAAGCTCGGGTGGTGGAATGGCAGACACGTACGTTTGAGGGGCGTATGCCGAAAGGCATGCGGGTTCAAGTCCCGCCCCGAGCACGATTTTCGCGGTAGGGACGCCGCGCCGCGCCGTCCGCACGTCGCAGAGCGATATTCCTACCAATGAACCTGTTTCCAGCAATTAGACTTTTCGGGCTGTTTGTCTTCCGATAGTGTCTCCCGCAATATGGATTCGCTTTATCTGATCGGCATCGCGGTGCTGGCGCTCTTCGCGTTCGTGCTCGCGGTGGTTCTCTTTAATTTTTTTGGTCTCTGGCTTCGTGCACGCATCGCCAATGCACCGGTTAGTCTTGGGAAAATGATCGGGATGCGGCTGCGCAAAGTGCCGGTTGGTTTGATTGTGGACAATCGCATCACCGCGGTAAAAGCCGGTATCGACGTTCACAGCGATCCGCTGGAAGCGCATTATCTTGCGGGGGGGGACGTCAGCCATGTTGTCCTTGCCCTGATCGCCGCCGACAAGGCGGGCATCACGCTCGATTTCAATCGTGCTTGCGCAATCGACTTGGCGACAAAGGGTACCGGCAAAACGGTGTTGGAAGCGGTGCGCACCAGCATCAACCCGAAGGTGATTGATGCGCCAAACCCGACGATGGGGCGCACAACCATCGACGGCGTCGCACAGGACGGAATCGGCGTGAAAGTCAAAGCGCGCGTGACAGTGCGCTCGCATCTGGATCGATTCGTCGGTGGCGCGACTGAGGAAACAATCATCGCGCGCGTCGGCGAAGGGATTGTCAGTGCGATTGGTTCCGCTCATTCGTACAAGGAAGTGTTGGAGAATCCCGATCGCATCTCCAAGACGGTTCTGGCTAAAGGACTGGACAGCAATACGGCGTTTGAGATTCTTTCAATCGACATCGCCGACGTGGATGTCGGTGACAACATCGGCGCGAAATTGCAGACCGAACAGGCCGAGGCAGACAAACGCGTCGCGCAAGCAAAAGCCGAGGTACGCCGCGCTGCGGCGGTAGCCGTTGAGCAGGAAATGCGCGCCAAGACCCAGGAAATGCGAGCTAAAGTCGTTGAAGCTGACGCGCTCGTCCCCCAGGCCATGGCAGACGCCTTTCGCTCGGGAAACCTCGGGATCATGGATTATGTCCGAATGAAAAATGTTCAAGCCGACACCTCCATGCGCGAATCAATTGCTGGCGGCGACAAGCCGCGAACAGACGGAACGTGATTCCGCGATCAGTGATCGTAACGATTTAACGATTCACCAAGGGTCCAACGAATGCTCGCAGTTCATCTCGAAAATCTGCTCTTTCTTTTGCTTCTAGTGGTCGCTGGCGTGTTTCAGTTGCTGGGAAGAGCGACACGCAAGACAAGCACCGGTGACGAGACAAAACCGATGCCAAAACCTCGGCCTACGGCACCGGGGCCAATTCCGCGCGCCCCGATCGAATCTGACCAAGAACGCATCCGCAAATTTTTGGAAGCGCTCGGACAACCTCCTACGTCGCCGCCGCCATCGCCTATTGCGCCTCGTCCGACTTATCGCAAGCCGCTTGTGCTACCGCGTGTTCCACCATTTGCATCGCCGCTTCCTCCACTGGTCACGCGACCGCCCGACATACCGCCGCCAATTCCTGCTGAAACCGTCGCACCGGCCGTAGAGCAGCGGCAGATGCGTGCGCCTTTGGCCGAACCGCTGTTTCAAGTTCATGACGCGCAAGCACTCTCTAAAGGCGTTGCAGTCGTCAGTGCCGCGCCTCTGTCCGAAGCTAGAACACAACCGCAGACTGCCGCACCGCAAAGTATCGATGTAAAAACATTGCTGAGATCGACGTTGGGTCTCCGCGGAGCGATCATCGCTCGCGAAATTCTCGGACTGCCGCGTGGCCTGCGCGAATTCTAATTGCCATGATTTGGCTCGCGTAGAAGGTTGTTTCCGAGCAGCGGTCCGGGGAAGGAGATCGGAGCATCCCCGACCAAGTCCTTGAACTGGTCGCAACCAAGGGCGTGACGTGTCCCTTGATTACAACATCTCGAACATTCGGTGAGATGTTGCCGCCAACAAAAGCCGTAGGATTCAAAGGAACCCTGCGGCTCTTACTGGTTGATATTCCAGGACGCGCGTGGTCAATCGACAACCACGTGATCAACCATGCGTAAATCACCCGCCTGCGCGTAGTAAATACGTACGTGAGCGCCGGGTTTAATCGCGGTTCTGATCACTTCACCGTTCTTATTCATAACGTGCCCAGGTCCGCTAAGAACGTAACTTCCTGGACTATTCGAGCGATCCTCGCGAACGACGAGAGTCTTGACCGGCTGATAACTGGCCGCCGACCCGTCCTCAGTCGTCATGATGATCGTTCCCGTCACCGTTATTGGTTCTGTGGTTTCTTGCTTTTTGCCTTTCGCATCTGGTTGCGCAAATGCCAGCGGCGCCAGCAATGCGCAGCAGATGAGGATAGCAATTGGTTTCTTCATTTTATACCTCCGGTTGGATGTTAATGGTTGTGCATGATGATCACTTTCCCTTTACAAAGGGATTTTGGAGGGTGCGCTGCAGGAAATTTAGATTTTTTTCGTGACTTGCTTATGTTCTGCCATCTGGATGGAAGCCGCCAGCGTGAATACCTGCGGGGGAGACGGGCACGGTCGAAGCGATTTGTTTCCTTCGACTCACTGGAGCGTGGTGCTCGCGGCCGGGAGAACCCGAGCTGAACCGGATATTGCGGGCGCCGCGCTAGCCGAGCTTTGCCAGATCTATTGGGCGCCGCTTTACGGTTTCGTGCGTAGTCGCGGGTACACTGTGCATGATGCACAGGATCTCACGCAGAGCTTTTTCGCTTACCTGCTGGAACATAAGCTTTACGCCCGCGCTGATCGACAGAAGGGCAGGTTCCGTTCATTTCTGCTCGCATCGGTAAAAAATTTTCTCGCCGATGCTGCCGATAGAGAACGGACGTTGAAGCGAGGCGGTGCACAAAATTTTGTGCCCCTGCATGAAGAGCAGGCGAGAGAAGCGGAGTCGCTGTTCCAGACCCACAGTGGCACCAGCAACGAAGACAGGCTTTTCGATCGCAGTTGGGCTGAGGCATTGGTTGTCGCTGGATTGGAACGGCTGTCGTCAGATTACAAACATCAAGGAAAGGAGCAGCTGTTCAACGAACTGAGGATCTTCGTCACCGGTGGTGCAGACCCGCTACCAACTTATGCTCGGCTCGCTGATCGGCTGGAAATAACTGAGTCAACGCTTCGGAGCCATGTCACACGGCTGCGGGCGCGTTATCGCGATGCGTTGCGCGAGGAGGTGCGCCGGACCGTGGATACCGAAGCGCAGGTGGATGACGAGTTGCGCGAGTTGCTTCATGTATTGACCCAAGCTTAACAAAGACACGCCATGGGAACACCACTTGCGCCTGGTGTCGCGGTCTGCTCGGTCTGCGGCGAGCCGCTGAATGCAAAAGGCGACTGCCTTGCCTGTCTGCTTCGGACGGGCTTAGAGAAAATAGACGTCGAAACTAAACCGTCAGCCCTGGCCTTCGGCGACTTCGAGGTCGAGCAGCACGCAGATGGCTCTTATAGGGAGCTCGGGCGCGGTGCAATTGGGATCACCTACGTTGCTGCCGACAAGGTGCTACGCCGCAAGGTCGCCCTTAAAGTGATCGACGTCCCCGCGGCAGCACGGGGCTCGCAAGCTGTGCGCGAACGTTTTTTACGTGAAGCTCGCGCTGCGGCTGCGCTACGGCACCCTAACGTAGCTGCCGTTTTCCAGTATGGTGCTTCCCCCGATGGCACTCACTGCTATTACGCGATGGAACTAGTCGAAGGCGAAACCTTGGGCGCTCGCGTACGCCGGGATGGTCCGCTCAATGCAAAGGATGCCTTAGAGATTGCCACTCAAATCACGCGAGCGTTGGTGGCTGCCGCGGCCCACGATTTAATCCATCGCGATCTGAAGCCGAGCAACATCATGCTGACGCCGGAGTCGGAAGTAAAGGTTATCGATTTCGGTCTGGCCAAGGCGATCACCGACGCTGGCGGAGAGATGGATCTGACACGTGGAGAATTTGTTGGCACGCCTAGTTTCGCGAGCCCTGAGCAATTTGGAAGTGGCACGGTCGACGCGCGCTCCGATATCTATTCACTGGGCGCTACGCTCTGGTTTGCGCTCACCGGATTGGCACCACACTTTGGCAGGACGTTGGAAGAAATTCGCGATCGTAAAACGCGCGATGATTTGCCGGTCGCGCAACTGATCGCCCGAAATGTTCCTGAACCGCTGGTAAGCGTGCTGCGCGCCACCCTCGCCATAGATCCCGGCGAACGGCCCGCCTCAGCGGGCGAATTGATGGAAACCTTGAAATCCTGTCGGCGAAAGCTGACTCGTCGCGTCGGCGTCCCCTACGACAAACCCGCTCTCCGCACGGAAGCATTTACCAGAGCCTTGGCCGACGCCAAAGCGTGCGCTAGCGACCCCGGGAGTTTACAAGCGCTTTTCGAGACGGCAGCGAGAAAAGCAGCAGTCGTCCCGAGAAAGCCATTTAAAGAAAACTGGGCGTACCTTCAAACGATGCTGCGGTTAATTCGCGCCTATTGTCGCGGCGACTACCATTCAATTTCCGACGACGCGCTTGTGTGGATCATCGCAGCACTAAAATATTTGGTGGACCCATTCGATTTAATTCCGGACAAGACCCCGTTTCTCGGCTTCATCGATGACGCAAGCGTTGTCGAGCTTGTTAAGGATAAAACTCGACGAACGCTCGATGATTTCATGAAATGGGAAACAACGGTGCGATAGAAGCAGTGACCGTTTGGTACCGTGATTCGCGTTCATGATGACGCTGGCAAACTGATCAAGAAGCACTAGGGCGATTTCAAGGTAATGGCGAGCCGTACCCGGTTGGAGGCACTTTCTTAGCCTTGTCTGCAAACATGCAGGCACTAAGCTCGACCGCTCAGACGCAAGCCCAACTCAACCCACCTTGACGTTCAAATTAGCTACTAGGGACTCGGACGCGGCGCCGCAGTCGGCCGCGGCCTCGGCGTCGGTTGCGTCCTAGGCGTCGGTGTAGGCCTGGGCTTTGGGGTTGGGGTAGCGGCCGGGAACTGGAATTTACCTATGCGCGTGGACCAGTTGAAACTGCCTGACGTCGCGTCGTACTCATTGGTATGCCAGAAGGTAATGCCGTCCGCAGGATCGATGGTGGTCATGCTATAATCTCCCCAGCGGCCGAGTGTGTCGGTCTCGCTCCCGGTGCCGCTAAACATTGTAGCTTCGCCTTGGCCAAGGTCATTCAGCGGGTCGCCTGCAAGACGTCCGGCATACCGAATTCCAGGAAACATGGAGGAACTAGATACGGAATAGCCGATGGCTGTATTGCCGTTTGTATCGACGGCTATGCTAGGGATGAAGCGCCAAATGCCATCGTTGCCGTTGCTCCAGTCTCCTTGTTGAACTGGCGTGGCAGGAAAGGTGCCGCCCGTAACATTGAATTGGTACCAACGGATCGCACTCGGCCCGTTGGGAAAACTAAGGATGATTGTGCTATCGGCCCACAGTGATTCCGTGCCACCGCGGTTCTGGTAAACTACGGGCGTCATGATTTTGTCGCCTAATGTATCCAGTTTTTGAGTTGTTCCCTTCTGCGGCACGATTGTAAACCCCTCGGCGCCTGTCCATGCTTCGACGAACGGATTGACTGAGATCAGAGCGTTAGGGCTGTGGTTCGCGCCAACGCCGAGCGTCGAACTCGCCGGAGTAACAAAATCGACGTGGAACAGCCACCCTTTAACTTGAGTCAAGGTCACGCCGCCCGTGGCGGGGCTGTCGATGGCCAGCAGCATTTCGTCTCTTCCCGCAGGTGGCGCCGTGCCGGTGCGGAAGGTTGCAGCTACCAGGCTATAGGAGTCGCCCAGAGCGGCTGGTGGAATGGTAAAGGCAATGGCATTGGCAGGCCCACCAGTGAGCATCGAGCCGCGATCAAGCGCAAAAGCGCGCACCCCAACGAACGCAGGATTGTTGATGAGGAGGTTTACCGTGAAAAGGTTTACCGTGAAGAAATAGGCGCCGCCTGGCTGCGGATTATTCCAGAGCGCGAACTTAGGGTAATCTCCCAACTGATCTGGGTTGGCGGGATCAATCTGCAACGCGTAGAGGAACCAACCGCCACTGACGGGATCGGTGGTTTGTGATACCGCAACGAACTGCCAGAATGAAGCATCGGGAAATGCAAAAGCGAAGTCGCTGATCATCCAGCGGTCAGCGATCTGATCGTAAAACGCAAATGGGTCTCCTTGGTTAAAGCCGCTGCAAGGCGTGCCTGTCAATGAAGCGAAAAGCGAATCATATGTGGTCGGACCCGCCAGTGTGTTTCCACTTTTATCAAAGACCTTGAAAGAATTATTAACGGCTTACACGTAGTGGTCTGGACCAACGTCGCCATCGCTGTCTGGGACTCCACTACCCCCGCTGTTGGCCACGTCGACGCCATCAAATGTAAGCAACGGTGATGGCATATTGGGTGCAGGACGCGAAACACTTTTGATCAGTGCCTCAACCTTTGACAGACCGGCAGTGCTGTTAACATCGTGCGCTCCGGTTCCCGGCCCACGCGGGTAGCGTGTCAAAATTCTTTCTTCGAACTCCGCCTTAGGCGCAACATAAGGCAAGGTTCTCAAGTCCTGATTCAAACGGATAGGACCGACCATCCGCACGACGTCGGGCGCCTACGTGTCGGGGACTGCCGGATGTGTCCCAGCCTGGTTGGTTCGGCTGCCTTTTGTCTGGGCAAAGGCGCTTGAGAACGCGCCCATACCAAACAACGCCAGAGCGAGACTTGCCAGGCAAAGAATAGAAGCAACTACAACGCGAAGGCTAAAGAAGGCTGATTGTGAAGTGGACTTCTTTTTCATCAATAGTTGATGATTGTGGACAGAATTAGAGCGTGGAAACGCAGATTACAAAGAAACGCCAGAAACACCAAGGCGTTTCACTGTGTGAGACATGCGCTAGTTGGCTTGCCAACTTCATCTGGTTTACGACGCTGGCAATGATTGAAACGCACGAGCACAAGGGCGATTTCAGGAAGTGGTGAAGTTTTTCTCGTTTGACTTCGGCGCTCCCCGCTAAAAGCGATTTGTTATGGAGGAAATCACGCTTTGGTTCGCACCACTAGCCGCGATCATCGCGATGACGATTCTACAAGCTTGCGCAGGCACGGCAGGCACGCGGTGCGCGAAGCCGACTCTGATTCCCTCAGACGCAACGCATGCCACGACGTCCGTCAGGGTCACGATAGCGACGGCCACACAGGGGGCTTATTTGCGCTACACGCTCGACGGTTCGACACCGACTGGCGGACCGTCAGGTAACGGCATGCAAATACCAGCGGCGAGGGGGAACGTCTTGTTCACGGTCGGGTCGCGGGAAAGACGTTACAAGCGATTGCATACAAGGCGGGATTGGATGATTCGTCGATCGCAATCGGAACTTACGTCTACGAGTCGCCGTATTGAGACGAATCGAAAGCCGACGCCCTGATTCGCGTTTACGATGAAGACGGCAACATGATCGAAACGCACGAGCACAACGGCGATTTCAAAGAGTGGTAATCCCCTCCATCCGCCGTTTTCGATTTGCAGCCGTCGGCTCTTGCGGACCGGGGCGTGTCCCGATCATTCGTCGTCACTCAACAGTTGCAGTGCAAGCGGGATCGTGGTTAACGCGCCGACGGCGACCAGCGTCCAACCGATCGCTCGTCTCTGCTCGCCGCTTAGCTTTTCAGAAAGCAACAGCGCGATGCCCGCGCCGAGCATTGCACGCGTGCCGGCGATAAGACCGATTTGGGGAACGGTGACTTCGTGTTGTTTCATCTGTCGTCTCCCTCCTTTGATCGTAGGTAATCCACTATATAAGGCCTCGGCGCGCAAGTCGAGCGCCGCCGACTCGAGTTCGAGAAATGCAGTCAGTAGCTGATCCGCGCGAATGATGAAACCTTCCCGTCGCCATGATGGGCGTCAGCAATCCATGTTGCGCCCGAGTGCCGTTCAGCGAATTCCAGAACTAACCGAGGGCCGCGGAAAGCTTGAGGGCAAAGGTATTGACATTCAGATCCTGCCGTATCAAAAAGAGCAAACATCAGTGAACCGCAAAACCACGTCCTAAAACTTCGGCCCTCTCCGATATAAACCGATCCACCGCAAAATACCCAATCTCAATCCTCCAAACATGAAAAGACTACTTCTTCTACCCTTGTTCGTCGTCGTTTATCTCGTAATCGCCACGGCCGCAACTACCGTTACTGAACCCACGCTGACTAACATTAGCACGCGCGCCTTCGTCCAAACTGGCGA
>WNGK01001668.1_pt1 | contig 24107 bp, 26 predicted proteins | sample 5400601 | NCBI WGS metagenome assembly WNGK01 (sample SAMN13153376, study PRJNA577476) | soil metagenome | isolation source: 60 cm soil or saprolite under Garry oak tree replicate 1 | place: USA:California | collected 2016-06-15
TGCGGTCGCTCCGCCGACACCACCCAGCAGCCTATGGTCCGGCATGGTGGGAAATTTGGAGTCCACTTCGAAAACCGGCAGGACCGGTTTTGCGCCTTGCGCGATGGCGGACGGAAGCCCGCCGAGAAAAGCCACGAGTGTGACCGCCGCGAAGCTCGCGCCCGTGAAGACCTGCTTTCTCATGTCACAGCTCCTCCCTCGATAGAGAACCGCGTGCGTTGCGCAGATAATACCACTGCCGGCTTACGTCCGATAAGACGAGTGATTGGCCAGCCGCGCGCAGTGGCTGCGATAAAGAGATGCTGCCGATGCCTTTGCGGTGGAGTGGTCCTTCGCGGCATTCTCGATTCATACATGCCTCTTCTTGATTCCGTAACTCGCGCCGCCAGGCAGGGAAGGTGGGCGAGGAAGGAGGACAGATTACAAGCGGGCTGAATGCAGCGTGCCAACCAGTTGTCCTAGGTATCGATGCGGCGTGGACCACACACCGGCCGAGCGGCGTTGCCCTGCTAGCCAATGAGGAGAATGGCTGGCGCTGCACAGCGATGCATCCTAGCTATCAAAGCTTTCTCGGTAACATCCCCCAGAATCACGACGCTCTCTGGTCCCAACTAATCGTCAGAGCGACGTCGTTGGCGGGCTCCAGGCCGTGTGTCATCACAGCGGATATCCCGTTAGCACTGGCTCCAATTGTGGCCCGCAGGAGCGCAGATAACCGAATCTCTGCGCGCTTCGGAGGACAAGGCTGTTCGGCACATTCTCCAACGGCTATCCGGCCCGGGGTCCTGAGCTCAAAGATGGTCGAAAGTTTTCTCGCCGAAGGGTACAGGCTTGCCGTCTCGGAGAGTGAACCCGGATCACCGGACCAACTCCTTGAGGTCTATCCGCATCCGGCATTGCTTTCCCTGCTAGGGTGTGCGTACCGAGTACCCTACAAAGTCAGCCGATCCAAACAATATTGGAAAGAAGCTTCGGCAGAGGAGCGAATAGTAAAGCTGTTGGACCAATTCGCGACTATACTCGGGGCCCTTCAGTCCCAGATTGAAGGTATCCCCTTGAAGCTACCCCTGCCTGCACAAGTCCGGACCCTTGCTGAATTGAAACCATTTGAAGACATGCTCGATGCACTGGTTTGCGCCTGGATAGGAATTAAATACCTGGATCACGAAGTCGAATGCCTTGGCGACGAAACAAGTGCTATCTGGATTCCGCGATCGATCGGAAACTGAGCTCGGAATGGGCAATGTGCGAGAATGTCGCGCTTTGGCGGCCTATGTCCGTGCACCACGCCAAAATTTGTGCGCGGACCTTTTTTCTGGCAGTATTACGACCTGTGAGGAGATGGGGAGGATAAATCATGTGCAGGATTTTCCTCATTACGGCAGCGTTGATCCTGGTTCTGTCGGGACTTTTGCTTGCCCAAGACTGGATTGATTACACCAGTCGGACGGATTTCTTCCATGTCAATTTCCCGGGTGAACCCAAGCTGAAGGACATCACTTACTCGACGGAGTATGGCATCACTTTACCGGGGCGCCTCTATAGCGTCGAGAATGGCCCGAACCGCTACTCCGTCACTGTGGTCAATTACGCCGACGCCGAAAAAATACACACAGCGCGAGCCGAGCAGTGCAAGAAGAATGGGGGAGAAGGCGACGCTTGCCAAAACGACTGGCGAGGGGATGTGCAAGGATCGATCGTCTACGCGTCGTGGCAGTTCTTTCAGAGGAACGCCAAGGTTACCCACTACGCGTGGTATGTGTCGGACCTGATTGAAGGACATCGACTCCAACTGACCAATCCCGATGGATCCCATACCTTCGCCGCGATCCACAGGCATGGCACCCGTCTTTACATTCTGGAGGCAACCGTGCCTCGGGGTGCACCGGCGCCGGGACTGTTTCAGCAATCGCTGCAATTCATTGATGAAGAGGGGAAGCCGGTGCGCTATCGGACTTACTACACCACCGGATACGGTGAGGAATGGAAATTCCCGGCACCCCCACCGCCGCGCGCCAGATGACCGTCGGCCGCGCGAGCCAATAACGATGGTCGGGCAGACTTTTTTAATTTGAGGAGGGTGACCATGCTAGTCAGATCTTTGGGCCTTGCGGCCGTGTGTGCAGTTCTCTTAGTCTCGCCGGTTCGAGCTCACCATTCCCATGGCAACTATGACACCACGAAATGGACGACTATGGAAGGGAAGGTCACGGAATTGCACTTGCTCGTTCCGCATTCCTGGCTCTACCTCGAAGTCAAGGACGATAAAGGGGAGTCGGCAGTCTGGGCTCTAGAAGCGACGGGCCCCGGTGGGCTCACGCGCGTCGGCATCAAGCGTGAAGACGTCAAACCGGGCGACCGCGTCAAAGTCCGGTGCCATCTGCTCAGAGACGGCTCCAACGGCTGTCTTCTCGGGTTTGTGACGCCCATGCATGGTGATCTAGCCCGAGGCCACGGTGTCGAAAAAGATTGGGACGGCGGCGGCGGCGCGGGCACACCTGCTCCTGGGGACCCACCCTACCGTCGTTAACCGTGCGGCTGCAGGGCGATGTCCCAACATTTGACATTTTGGGGAAGCTTGAGCGTGCAGCGAACAATGTCCAATGTTGGGATGTCCCATGTACGATGTTCTATGTACTTGTCAAACAACCCAACGACCAACTGACACAATGACGGAAATACGGGCGGTCATATGACCGCCCGTATTTCGTTGAATCCAGGAACAACGGGCGCTCCTAGAAGCGTTCCGGATGAGAATTGATTAGTAGTTAATGATTAATGCGCTTGGCCAAATCTAAGATTTTTCAAGGGCATTAATCAATAATCACTAATAATCACTAATCAATTCTCAATTCTCATCTGAAGTTCTTTTTAATCACTAGCAATCGAGTCTGAAGACCCTGACTCCAACGCCGATTCCGGGATTGGCGTTGGATCCCAGACCGATCGGGAGGCGTCCCAGTGATGGAATTCTCCTTTGGAGAGGAGGTAAATGCCTAGTTCGGCATTTTCATCACAATCGTATTTTTTGGAAATATCCTGACGTTTTCCGAGCCTCTTTTGAGTGCTCAAGAACGTTGCGTTTATGAACTGGAAGAGTCCACCCGCGGAACTGTCCTTATTTTGAACCTTACAGTTGAGACCGGATTCGGCAAAGGCGATACGGACGGCCAGGTATTTATCTACTCCGTAGTAATCCGCCCATTTGTCGATGATTTTAGCAGCGGAGAGTGGTGGCGGAGCTAGAAAGACTCGTTGCGATTGGACTGCTGCTCTTGTCAAATTCAGAGGAGCTGGAAAAGTAAAGGAGACAGCGAGCAGGAAACCAACGACTTTCCGTGTCGTATGTCTTTGAAGATTCTTTGCCTCGTCCGAGCGAACATTTTCAAAAAAATGCAAGTGTCCTCCTTCATGGAGCGTCCCTGATGATGAATGGGTTGTTTCTGACACCAGTGAAAGGCAGGGTTGCTTCCATTTGCATTCCGCCCGTTCAGTCAACGACTTAGATTTCTGGCCCCGTCCGGTGGTCCCCAAAAGTGCCAAAAAATTGACCCGCTTCTGCGGTTTTCTCGACAGTTCCGGCCTGGGCGGGTCGCAGACGGGCAAAGACGACTCAGCCCAGCGACGACCGCAACATTTTTCTTGACCGCTGGAGTTGAAGAGCGAGCCGGGATCCGTGCTGAAAAACCGAAGGCGGTAGGTTCAGACCTCCTGATATCTCCCAGAAGGAGAGGGACGCGCCCTCGGCATAGTTGCCCAAGATTCCGGTGAGAAACGCGGGCTAAAGCCCGCGACTACAAGCTCGAGATAACGTGCAGGCATGCATGTAGTCGCGGGCTTTAGCCCGCGTTCGGTCATTCTGTTTCTTTGACCAGAGGGAATTCCCTGTCGAGATCAGGAGGTCTGTAGGTTGGCTGCGAAGTCCGGAGTCTCGCCACATTTGCACTCCACTTGAGGACTTCACATCAGTCGAAATCAAAATGTTGACAGGCCATGGAGGCGACCGCTTTGCCGATGCTAAGCGACGATGTGGCGGCAGGGGAAGGCGCATTGAGGACGTGGACCATGCGTTCGGCGCGGATGACATGGAAGTCATCGAGAAGGTTTCCGTTCGGATCGACGGCCTGCGCGCGAACGCCGGACCCGCCCGGCCGGAGATCCTCAGATTTCAAGTCCGGCAGAAGACGCTGTAACGCGGACACAAACGCGTTCTTGCTGAGAGAGCGCCAAAATTCTCCAGCGCCGGTTTTCCAGTATCGTGCGATCATTTTCCAGAATCCCGGATAGGCGAGTGCGTCGGCCACATCGATTAACCGAAAATCGGTCTTTCGATAGCCCTCGCGCCTGAAGGCGAGGACCGCGTTAGGACCCGCCTCCACTCCCCCGCCGATCATGCGGGTAAAGTGAACTCCCAGGAACGGGAATCGTGGATCGGGAACGGGATATATAAGGTTTTTGACTAGCGACTGACGCGGTGGATTCAGCTCGTAATACTCGCCACGGAACGGAACGATGTGCACTCCGGGATCGACGCCGCACATTCGAGCAACACGATCCGACTGCAATCCACTACAATTCACTAAAGCGTCACACTGAAATTCTCCGGCGTTCGTTTGAAGAACAAGTCTACCGTCCGAGCGCCGGCAGCTGACCAACCGGGCAGTGGTCTTCACGTCACACCCGCGATGCGAAGCTATCTGTCCGAGCGTAAGCGCTACAGCTTTGTAATCGACAATGCCGGTCTGTGGGACAAACAACCCTCGAATACCGCCGGCCTGCGGCTCGTACTCGCGTATTTCGCCGGGCGTCAACCAGCGAATGCCGCGTAACCCGTTCGCTTCTCCTCGACGATGCAATTCCTGTAAGCGCGGCAACTCCTCTTCCCCGGTGGCGACGACGATTTTGCCGCACCGTTCGTGCGCAATGCCGCGGTCTTGGCAGAACCGGTACATCGCCTCGCGCCCTTCGGCACAAAGCCGAGCCTTCAGAGAGCCAGGCTTGTAGTAAAGACCTGAATGGATAACGCCGCTGTTATGGCCCGACTGATGAGAAGCTAACCGAGGCTCAGCTTCGACAAGAATGAGACGGCGGCGGGGACTCTGTTCCAGCAAGGCATTCGCTGTGGCGAGGCCGACGATGCCACCGCCGATAATCGCGATGTCGTATTGTTGCACGCACTTTATTCTACATGACGAAGTTCTTAGCCTTTGATGTGACCTTGCCAGAGGTCCGAGGTTCTCAAAATTGTAGAAGACACGGCGATAAGATAAACTGCATCCGCTTTTCGAGTAGACTGTTTTTGGAGTCGGTCTGAAGCTGTTCCGGAGACGCGGGCTTATGCGCAAGAAGAGTTTTGGTGTTGGATTGTGGATTGGTGTATTGCTCTCGGCTGTCAGCCTGGGCGCCGCTGGCGGAGATGCTCGCCTGGCAGACGCAGTGATGCGGGCGGATCGAGATACGGTTCGCTCTCTGCTCCAGCAAAAGACCGACGTGAACGCGCCCCAACCCGACGGCATGACCGCCCTTCATTGGGCAGTCCGTCAGGATGATTTGGAAACAGCACAGTTGCTGATTCGCGCGGGCGCAAAAGTCGATGCTTCTACGCGCTACGGCGTGACGCCGCTTTACTTTGGTTGCGTCAATGGAAATGCAGCCATGATCGACGCATTGTTGCGCGCCGGGGCGGATCCCAACTCGGCCAATCCGGGCGGAGAAACCGCCCTCATGACCGCCACGAGAACGGGCAGGTTGGACGCTGTAAAACTTCTTCTCGACCGCGGTGCGGCAGTGAACGCGAAGGAAAACATGCGTGGACAGACGGCCTTGATGTGGGCGGTAATGGAAAACCATCCAGCAGTCGTCCAGTTGCTGCTCGCGAATGGCGCCGATATCAACGCACAAACAAACGTGAGTGTGCCCGATGGCACGACGGGCGTCCCGCAGGCGGCCTCGGGTGACATCGGTGCACACGGTTCGGGGATTTACAGACCGCGCGCCGTGCCTAGTCCCTCCGGAGCGATGACGTCATTACTGTTCGCGGCCCGAGAAGGCAACCTGGAAATGGCCCGCATCCTGGTGGACTCGAAGGCGGACCTGGAGCGGCCGTCTGCGAACGGAACACGACCTCTGGTGGTCGCGATCACCAACAATCACATCGAACTCGCCCTGTTCCTCCTTGAAAAGGGCGCAGACCCGAACGCAGCCGACAATTTTTACAAGCGGACGCCTCTTTTCGCGGCAGTCGAGATGCGAAATCCGGACTTCACGCGCGAGAGTCCACCTCCGGTGCCGGATGCCCGCGACCCCATGGACTTGATCCAAGCGCTGCTGGCACGGGGCGCCGATCCGAACTTGCGAACCAACACGACGCCAGTGCGCGGCTTCATGCAGGGCAGTGCCAGCTGGGTGAGCTTCGATGGCCAGACACCGTTCCTGCGGGCGGCCCTTGCCGGCGATATCACCCTCATGCGTCTCTTCCTCGAGCATGGCGCTGATCCCAACATCGCCACGAATGAGGGTTCGACCGCCCTCATGGCCGCGGCTGGAGTCAACTGGGTTGTGGCCCAAACCTTCAGCCGATCCAACAACGAGTATCTGGAAGCCGCCAGTCTCTGCCTCGAGCGAGGCGCCGACGTGAATGCGGCCAACTCGCAGGGCTTTACAGCCATGCACGGCGCAGCGAACCGGGGATTCGACGCAATGATCAAGCTGTTGGCCGAAAATGGCGCGAAGCTTGACGTAAAAGACAAACAAGGGCGTACGCCGATGACCTTTGCCGAGGGCGTTTTCCTGGCTGTTCAGCCGCCTGTACCGAAACCGAGCACGATTGCTCTGTTGCAGGAATTGATGGGGAAGACTGCGGCAACCAGCGCTGAGAAGCCGTAGGTTTTAGCGGGGGGAACGCGTATCTGGAGCAGTTACGGTTTGGTTCAGCTCGCCAGGTCGCGTCATTGTGTCAGTTGGTCCTTGGGTTGTTTGACAAGTACATGGGACATCGTACATGGGACATCCCAACATTTGACATTGTTCGCTGCACCCTCGAGCTTCCCCAAAATGTCAAATGTTGGGATGTCCCATGTACGATCTCAAATGCACTTGTCCAACAACCAAATCACGCAGTGACGAACTGACCAAATGGTCGTTTTGGTTTCGCCAATTCATTCACAGTTTCTATGGGCGGCGCCTACAGCAACTGTCGCACGTTCCTCCCCAGGAGGAGACTGATCGCATGAAGAGGTTCTTCACCATTAGCGGGACCGCGATTCTCATGGCAGGACTCGTCCTCACACCCATACACGCCCAGCAGGGACAGCCGGCGTCCTCCAGTCCGTCTCCTGATCCTTCCCAACGCGAGCTTCTCAATCGGTATTGCGTCACCTGTCACAACGACACCGCGAAAACCGGCGGCCTGACACTCTCGAAGATGGACGTCGATCATCCCGCCGCGGATGCTGAGGTCTGGGAAAAAGTGATTCGGAAGCTTCGGGCCGGCCTGATGCCCCCGTCGGGGGCGCCCCGCCCGGATCGTGCAGTACTTGACGGCTTGCGACGGTCGATTGAAACATCTATAGATCGCGTAGCGCTGGAGAAGCCGAATCCGGGAATGACCGCCTTGCACCGCCTCAATCGCAACGAATATGCCAACGCAATCCGCGACCTGATTGCCGTCGACGTCGATACATCAAAGATGCTGCCGCCGGATGATTCCATGGAGGGTTTCGACAACATCGCCGACGTTTTGGGAACGTCGCCGGCGCTCATCGAACGCTACATCGGTGCGGCCGCGAAGATCAGCCGTCTCGCCGTGGGCAATACCGACGTCGGTCCCATCTCCACAACCTACAAAGTCCGCGGCGATCTCACCCAGGATCACCACATCGAAGGGTTGCCGGTGGGAACCCGTGGTGGAATTCTACTTCGACATAATTTTCCGGTGGACGGCGAATACCTCTTCAAGTTCTCGCTCTTGAAAGTTAATTTCGGGCCAGAGTACGGCGGGGCAGCGAAGGGTGAACAACTTGAGATGAGCCTCAACGGCGAGAGGGTGGCGCTACTCGACTTGAAGTCTGTACCTTATTACTACATACGTGTAGCGCCGGGGACTCCAATCCCGCCCGCAGCTCCTCTTGAAGTTCGGCTTCCCGTGAAGGCCGGGCCGCAGATCATCATCGTTACATTTATCAACAGAACCTCGGCACCCGTGGATGATTTGGTTCAACGGTTCGAGGCAACCACGGCCGACCTGCAAACCGGCGTTCAATTCGGCTACACAACGGTGCCACATTTGTCGGGGGTGGAAATCCTTGGTCCGTATAATGTAAGCGGCCTCGGCAACACGCCCAGCCGCGCCCGGATCTTTGTATGCCGGCCTGCGCCTGCGTCCTCTGCCAACGACGAGCTATCCTGCGCGCGAAAGATCATTGCAACATTGGCTCGGCGCGCGTACCGGCGGCCGGTTACAGACGCCGACGTTGACCGTCTGTTGACCTTCTACCGCGCGGCCCGCGAGACTGGGAGCTTCGATAGAGGCATCGAAATGGCGCTCCGCCGGATTCTGGCAGACCCGGAGTTTGTATTCCGGCTGGAACGGGATCCCGCCAACATACCGGCGGGCGCCGCGTATCGTATTAACGACCTGGAGCTTGCTTCGCGGTTGTCGTTCTTTTTGTGGAGTAGCATTCCGGATGACGAACTCCTGAAGGCCACCGAGCAAGGCAAGCTCAAGGATCCTGCGGTGCTCCAGCAACAAGTGCGGCGGATGCTGAAAGATCCGCGCTCGGAAGCGCTGGTCAGCAATTTCGCCGGCCAGTGGCTGTTCTTGCGCGAGCTGCGGAACAGGAATCCCGACCTGCTTATTTTCCCCGACTTTGACGACAATCTGCGGCAGGCCTTTCAGCGCGAGACGGAACTATTGTTCGACAGCATCGTGCGTGAGGATCGAAGCGTTTTCGATTTGATGAATGCGGATTACACATTCGTCAATGAGCGTCTCGCCCGGCACTACGGAATCCCGAACGTTTATGGCAGCGACTTCCGGCGTGTGACTGTTCGGAACGAGGCGCGCAGAGGACTGCTGGGACAAGGGAGCATTCTGACGGTGACCTCCGCGCCGAACCGCACTTCTCCGGTAACGCGTGGCGCGTGGATCCTCGAGAATCTACTCGGAACTCCGCCGCCGCTGCCGCCGCCCAACGTGCCACCTTTTCCGGAGAATACCACCGGCCAGGGTGTCACCGCTGTGGCCGCTTCGGTTCGCGACCGGATGATCCAGCACCGCACGAATCAACCTTGCAAGGGCTGCCATCAGATCATGGATCCCATCGGCCTGGCGCTGGAAAACTTCGACGGCGTGGGCCGCTGGCGCACCACGGATTCGGGTTTTAAGATCGATGCGTCGGGCCAGCTCGTCGACGGCACCGCTATCGACGGCGCCGAGAATCTCCGGAAGGCGCTTCTACGTTATCCTGATGCGTTCGTCCAGACCATGACCGAAAAACTCCTGATATATGCCGCCGGCCGCGCGGCGCATCACTACGATATGCCGGCCGTTCGCGCGATTACGCGGGAGGCGGCCCGCAATGGCTATCGATTTTCGTCGCTTGTTCTGGCTATAGTGAACAGCCAACCGTTCCAAATGAGAGTGAAGTTGGCAGCGAAGGAGTAGATTGGAGCACGCGGGCTATGACCGCGCACTGAAGTTTAGACATTTCGCGAGGTGCGAAAAAAAATCCCCTCCTAGATTAGGAGGGGTGCCGTTCGCGCGTTTTTTAGCGAACGGCGGGGTGGTTGATCCATGATGCGAAGCGACCTTATCGATATTCGCGAAGCGCACCGATTGAATGAGGAGCGCTATGCGAATATCTATAAAGTCGCTTCGCGCCCGTACCACCCCGTCTGCGCCAATACGGAACGGGAGCATTTTCTTGGTGGCGCAGCCACCCCTCCTAACCTAGGAGGGGAATTCGGCAAACCGCGCCTTCAGCGGTCTGTGGCACTCCCGGCGTTTTTCATGTAGTCGCGGGTTTTAGCCCCGCGTGGATTTAGAGGAGCAGTCATGTTCATCACGAAAAAGCATCTTTGCCGGCGAACGTTTTTGCGCGGCGCAGGTGTCACGATCGCGTTGCCCTTCCTGGAATCCATGTTGCCGGCGCAGACTCCTTTGAGGAATACAGCCGCGAGTCCAAAGACGCGTCTGGGATGCATCTATGTTCCGCACGGCGCGACGATGTACAAGTGGACACCTGCTGCCGAGGGAAAAGGTTTTCAATTCTCCGAGACTCTCGGTCCGCTTGAGAAGTATCGCGATCGTGTTTGTGTGGTGAGCAATCTGGCGCACGCCAGTGCTACGGGCGCGGACGCCGGTGCCGAGCATGCGCGCTCCGCCGCGATATACCTCAGCGGCGCTTCTCCTCAGAAAGGCGGCGTCAAGGTCGGTACGACGATCGATCAAATGGCCGCAGCCGAGATCGGGCAGGACACGCCTTTGCCGTCCATCGAGCTTGCCATTGAAGACGTTAGCTTGAGCTGCGGCGCCGGTTATGGTTGCGCCTACTTCAACACGATTTCCTGGCTTACGCCTACAGTTCCTCTACCCATGGAAAACAGCCCCCAGGTGGTCTTTGAGAAATTGTTTGGCGACGGCGGCACCACCGAGCAGCGCCTCGCTCGAAAGCGAGAGGACCGCAGTATTCTCGATTCGATACGCCAGCAGACCGCCGCTCTTCAACAGAGCCTCCCTCCGTCCGATCGCGCCCGCGTTGAAGGCTATCTCGACGACATTCGCGAGATCGAGCGGCGCATCAAAACAGCCGAAGCCCAGGCCGGCTCCCAACAAAATGTGCCCGACGCGCCCGTAGGTACGCCTGAGGCGTTTGAAGCCCATCTCAAATTGATGTTCGACCTGCTGACGCTGGCCTATAAGAGCGAAATCACCCGTGTGTCGACGCTCATGTTTGCGAAAGACCTGAGCCCCTCCAGTTATCCACAGAGTGGCAATCGCGGTGGGTTCCACGGCGCTTCGCACCATGCCAACGTCAAGGCGAACATGGATAATTTCGCGTTGATCAACAAGTATCACGTCCAGATGCTCGCCTACTTCATCGACAAGCTGGCTTCCACGCCCGACGGCGACGGCAGCCTGCTCGATCACTCGATGATTCTCTACGGCAGCAGCATGAGCAACGGGAACCAGCACGATCATGATCCGTTGCCAATCGTGCTTGTGGGAGGCGCCTCAGGCCAGCTTCAGGGTAACCGTCACATCGTGGCCGCCGCCCACACCCCAATGTCGAATCTCCTCTTGAGCATGCTGGATAAGCTCGGAATCCATAAGGACAGCTTCGGCGACAGCACCGGAAAGCTGGAGATCTGATTCGCGCGCGAGGAAAATAGAGTTGCGCCTAGAAGCTCGCTGATGAACACCCGCATCGCGGAAGGCAGTTCGGCACTGTTCTCGGAAATGATCCCAGATCTTTCTTATGAATCCGAGTTCAACGACTGGTACGACCACGAACACATCCCTTCGCGAATGGGCGTTCCCGGGTTTCTTAGCGCGCAGCGATATCTGATTCCGGAAACGCACCATTACTTCGTCGTCTATGAAATGACTTCAGCAGCGGCACTGAAGACCACGCCCTATCAGCAGATAAAGAATAATCCGAGTGAACGCTCCATACGGATGCTGGGAAGCGTCACAGGTTTTACGCGTTATATCGGTGAACAGATAGGTACGCACGCGAGGGAGTCATCGGCAAAAGCAGGGCTGCTCGACGCGCCATATCTCTGCGTGGATTTTTTCAGTGTTCCGCCGGAACGTCAGCCGGAGTTCAACAACTGGTATGAGAAGGACTACACACCAGCCCTCCGGGAACGCAAAGATTGGATGATGGCGCGCCGTTTCCGCATTATTGAAGGCGAGCCGGAAAACTACACGCATCTGTCACTGCACTATCTGGCTGACACGCGTGATCTGGCGTCGCCCGAGCCTGGGTGGGCTCGCGCCTCATACTGGCCCGGACATCTGGCCCAGGAGACTTGGTTCAAGGCGAGGCGCCTTGTCTTTGCTAAGCACGGAGTTCGACAAGGCTCGGGGGGTTGAAGCGTGTCAACATGGATTGACCTGATGCCTGGAAGGGCTTGAGACCAGCCTAACGCTAAGGAGAACGCTTTGAAGACCGCAATAGTAAACCTGGCGACGATCGTCTCCGGCGATTGGAAAGAACCTTTCGGAGATGGTGACTCCATACTGATGGCAGACGGAAAGATCGTGAAGGTCGGAACGTTATCAGCTCACGACGTCGCGGGCTGTGATGTTGTGATTGATGCGGACCACGCGACTGCGATTCCAGGCCTCATTGACTCTCAAGTGCACAACACGTTCGGAGACTATACGCCACGGCAAAAGACCGTTGGCTTCCTTGACAGTTATGTACACGGTGGCATCACCACGGGGATCAGCGCTTCCGAAGTACACGTGCCAGGCCGGCCTACGGATCCGGAAGGCGTCAAGGCGCTAGCCGTAGCTGCGCTCAAGTGCTACGAAAAGTACAGGCCTGGCGGCATGCGTGTTTACGCGGGGTCGATGATCTTGGAGCCCGGTCTCGAAGAGCAGGACTTCAAAGAAGTCGCAGCAAAAGGCGTATGGCTCACAAAGGCGGGATTCGGAGCAGTTGAGACTCCGTTTGATTATGTTCCCTTGATCGCGTGGGCGAAAAAGTACGGCATGATCACGACCGTTCATACCGGCGGATCATCGATTCCCGGCTCGAAGGCAATCTGGGCCGAGCACCTTCTCGCAATGCAGCCTCATGTATCTTTCCATGTGAATGGCGGCCCCGTTGCATTACCGGACGACGAATACCCGCGCCTCATCAACGAAAGCAACATTGCTTTACAGGTTGTCACCGCCGGAAACGTCCGGACCACGTTACTCATTGGCAATCTCGTACGTAAGGCAGATCAGTTCGATCGATTCTTGATCGCCACGGATACACCGACCGGTAGCGGCATCATGCCGCTCGGCATGCTTTATACGATCACGCATCTGGCAAGCCTCTCGGACATGCCGGTGGAATGGGCTATTGCGGCGGCAACCGGCAACAACGCCCGCGTCTATCGGCTGAACAGTGGATTCTTAAAGCCTGGATGCGATGCCGATGTGGTCGTGTTGGATGCCTGTGCCGGCGGATCCCAAAAAACGGCGCTGGATGCGCTGCGGAACGGCGACATTCCCGCGGTCGCTGCGGTTGTCACGGACGCTGTGCCAAGGTTCGTTGGACGAAGCCGCAACACTCCGGCGCCAATTAAGAGAGTTCGAGTTGCCGAGTGCCGGGTCCTGCAGGACTTCTCCCAGGGCAGCCATTAAGATGAAACGGTCTCGTGTCATCGTGGTTGGCGCGGGGCCGGTCGGTGTTGTCGCTGCACTTGCCTCCGCCCAGAAAGGCTTCTCTGTCATCCTGCTTGAGGCTGAGCCAGCCGTAGACGAGAGTCCTCGTGCCGCGACCACCCATCCGGCGACGCTCGAAATGATCGACCGGCTGGGGTTGATCGGCCAGTTTGTCGCCGAGGGGCTTGTTGCACGCTACTTTCAATTCTGGGACCGGCCTACAAGCACCAGAATCTGCGAATTCGATCACGATCTCTTGCGTGATGAGACGAAATTTCCGTTCGTGGTGCAGACCGAGCAACATAAGCTCGCAAACATGGGGATCGCCCGACTCCGCGAATATACGGACGCGGACGTGCGTTTCAATGCTCGCGCAACAGCAGTCTGCCAGGACGGGAATTCCGTTACTGTAACAGTTGAAGGGATAGATGGCGGCGAGCGGATTTCCGGGGATTACTTGATTGGCGCAGATGGCGGGCGCAGCACAATCCGTAAGGCACTCGATATCGAATTCGAAGGTTACACGTGGCCGGAGCGATGCGTGGTGCTTACGACTCTGAATGACTTCCAGCGGATGTTCGACTGTTGCTATCGAAATTATTTTGCCGACCCGCACGAATGGGTCAATCTATTCAAGGTCGCCGGAGACGATTTGAAAGGCCGCTGGCGGGCAGTGTTTCCCACACGCGTTGACGAAACCGACGAGAAGGTGCTGGCGGACGACTCTGTTCACGCGCGATTGCAAGGAGTTTTCCCTTTGCCCCAACCTTATGAGGTTGCGCACCGGAACCTTTATAAAACCCACCAGCGCGTTGCAGTCAAGTTTCGAGTGGGCCGTATTTTCCTGGGCGGTGACGCGGCCCACGTCAATAACCCGATCGGAGGACTGGGGCTGAATTGCGGTATACACGACGCGATGGAGCTTGTCGACACGCTCGACCGAGTCGCGACCGGACAAGCAGACGAGTCGCTGTTGGACCGCTACGAGCGGCGCCGCCGCCCCATCAACATCGAGTTTGTTCAGCAGACCACCGTCGGAAACAAGAAGCGGCTCGAAGAGAAAGAACCGAAAGTTCGACAGGCAAACCTGGATGAGCTGCGCGTAATAGCGGGCGATCCCCAGCGGCACAAACAATTCTTGATGCGCACATCGTTGCTCGAAAGTGTGCGCAAGGCGGAGTCCATCCTATGAGCAAATGGGTCGCGGGTTGGGCGATCAGTCCGAGTTCACCGTGGCCAGGTTATGTCTGGGCGCCCCGAACTCGCGATCAAGATCGCCGACGATCAAGCCAAAAGAGCCGCATCCGAAGACGAGTGCGGCGCCGGCCGCCACAAGCAATGGAACTGTGAAGTCTCCTGAAGCTGAGATTAACATTCCTGTGACGAGCGGTGCGAAAGACCCACCCAGGTTCCCGCCAAAGTTCTGTAACGAGACGAGCGACGAGACGATGTGTGACGGTGCGGCGTCGATCGGCATCGAGTTCACGGAGGCGGTGGAGAAGCTGAAGCTCACAACCGAAAGCGTCAGGAAAGTCACAGCCAACGTGGTCTCCGGCGTGTACGCCCCAGCAATCGTGAAGACCGTCGCGGCAAAGAGTCCGCCGACGGCAAATCCCTTGCGTACGAACGTCACGCGCCACTTTGCCGCAATCAGACGGTCAGCGGCCCAGCCTCCGAGGATCGAGCAGGCCGTTCCGAGCAGGAATGGCAACATCCCCACAAAACCGGTCGTCAGCACCGACATGTTGCGCTGGAGGACAAGATATCCGGGCAGCCAGGTTGCAAAGACGTAGTAGATGTAGAGATAGCCGGCCTGCCCTAGCATGATGCCCCAGGTTGTCCGGTATTTGAGCAAAGTCGCCCAGCGGATGTTGCGTCCGGCCTCCTTGTCCTGTGTGTCCCCAGCGTCGCTGCGAGGCGGTGCGCGATAAACAGCAAGCCACCATACTACCCAGATAAGCCCGAGTGAACCCGTAACGTAGAAGACCCACGGCCAACCCCAATTCAGTAGGACCACCGACGCCAACGGAATGCCAAGTGTAAGGCCGATTTTGTTCCCCGCGAAAAAAGTCCCGACGACGACCGTGCGATTCTTTTTTTCGTATGTTTCGCGGATCACGCGAGAGCCCGACGGAATCATTGACGCCTCTCCGATCCCAACCAATGCCCGGAACGCCGCAAGCGGCGCGAACGATGTCGTCAAGCTGCACATCGCAGTCGCTAACGACCACGCCCCGACCCCAAGCGGATAGGAGAGGCGCGGGCGGACCCAATCGGTGAACGGTCCCGCCAGGAGCAGCGACAGTGTGAATGCCCAGTTGAATGTAGAAAACAGGATGCCGAGCAGCGCTGGCGAGTAATGGTAATCTTTGATCAGCACCGGCCCGACAACCGAGAGATTGACACGATCGATATAGGCGATCGCCTGTGAGCTTGCCAGCAGGAGCATGATGTTCCAGCGGTAGGCCGCAGAAGCTTGCTTCACGGGATGCCTGCTCAAGTTCATTGAACCTCGGGGTTTCTCTTGTCATAAACCCGGATGTCGTCCTGACGATCGGCGCCGGTGCCGGAGGACTTAATGGTCATCGTCTTACCGTCCGGGGAAAGTTGTATTCGCCTGGTAGTGACGTTGATTTGTCCGTTCCTGTTCCTTCTGGCCGTCTCATCGATCGTGATTGAGTTCCCAGATACCAAGGAACGGTTCTTTCTGCTGCGCCATAAGGCTTGTGCAAAATGCCAGGATTGCAACAAGCACGGTAAACAGTTTCAAAGACATATCATCCTCCTTTAAGTTCTAACGTCCTCCATCAGCATGTCCGTTTCGGAATTCTGAAGCGATGCACTTTCGCTGTCTACAATTTCCGACGTTCTCTTCAAGATCGATGATTTTCGGTCCGGACATTTCATTCGAGATTCCTGTTCGTGTATGTTTGTTGATCATGTGGGGGTCGCATGGGAACGAGTTTTCATGATCAACTTGTCGCAATGCGTGATAGGAAACATAGCAAGGACCATCCGTTCTTTGACCTTTGGGCGCGAGGGAAACTGACGAAGGAGCAAACTGCAGTCTATTGCGCGCAGCACTACCACTATGTGACTGATTATTTGAATTGGATGGCTTACGAAGCCTCTCAAATTCCCTTCCGGGACGTAAAGGCTTATTTATATGAAAATCTCGGGGACGAAGAGAATCCGGACGATCGGCATCTCGATATGTTGAAAGATTATGTCGCCGCCACCGGATCGAGTCGCGACAGTGTAGAAGATTCCGTGGTGCTCGCGGGAACCGAGTGCCTGCAGAACTGGGGCTGGCGACTCGTTTATCAAACACCGTGGCAAGCTGCACTGGCGGGCATGTTCATCGGCCTCGAATCCCAGTTTTTGGATATCTGCAAAAAAATCGTCCCCGCGCTGCATCAGCACTATGGTTTTGCACCAGGCGGCCGGCAGATTCGTTTTTTCGAAGAACATGTGCGCGCGGACGAAATTCATGGCGCGAAAGGTTTCGCGATCGTAGAGAAGTATTGCAATACGTCCGAGCTACAGGCCTTCGCTTTAAAGACCGTCGAAGCAGCGACCATTCGCCGCTGGCGATATATGAACGGCGTTTATTGGTTCGCGCTGCACGGCAAAGAAGACGACACACCGTCATTGGAAGCACAATCCGCGGGCTGTTCCTGACGGCTCAATGATTATAGAAACACAAAGGTGGCGCAGGGGCGCCACCTTTCTTTCGATGTGGAACTAAAAACTCAGGCGAGAGCCATCTTGTACAACGCGACCAGCTTCGTCCAGGCGCGTTCTGCATCAGGTTTGTTGTAAATCGGCATTCCGGGCTGAGCCGGCATGTCGGGTACGCACCAACCATGCAGTGACTTGGAATAGACTTCGATTTCCGCAGGCACTTTCGCAGCCGCGAAGGCCTCCTTCAATTTGTCTTTTGCATCCGGCTGTCGCATGTCGTCGTTGGATGCGATACCGAAATACATGCGAGCCTTGATCTTTGGTGCAAGCAGATGAGGACTGGTCGGTTGATCGTTAACGAGGCCGCCGCCGTGGAAGGAAGCTCCGGCGCCGACGCGACCCGGCACAGCCGCAGCCGTCCTGACGACCAGCGGGCCTCCCATGCAGTAACCCTGCGTGCCGATCTTTTTTGCTTTGTTGACTTCTTTCTGCTGATCCAGGAAGGCGATGAAAGCCGCAGCATCCTTCTCTACACCACCGGGTGCGTTCAGCGGTCCCATCAATCCCTGCAGTTTTTGCATGTCTGCCTGGTTCTGGAAACTGAAATGGGTGATGTCGACTCCAGGCGCCTTGGTGACGCGATAAAAAGGGTTCGGCACCAGTACCGAGTATCCTTCGGCAGCAATACGTTTTCCGATATCGCGCATCGCGGGACGCAAACCAAACGCATCCGCCCATATCACGACGCCTGGATGCGAGCCCGACACCGGATGAATGTACGCCGCGTCGCAGGTGCCGTCCGGAGTCTTGATCTGGACATTGGTTTCGGTGACGGCCTCTGCGGCGGACGCAGTACCAGTGGCGGCGACCATGCCGGCCGCTACGGACATCGCTACAAAATCTCGGCGTGAAAGATCGCCCGAAGGCTCGTTATTCTCTTGGTAATCGGGTTTCTCATCTGTCATGGATTCTCTCCTTGTCGTTTCGACTGTGCGAACAGACTACTATTCTGCACCAATAAGAGGGATTCATCATTCATATCGCAGCGCCACCATCGGATCCACCTTCGTCGCCCGTCGGGCCGGTATGTAGCAAGCTAACAAGGGGACGGCGCCCAGCACGAACGCAATCCCAACAAACGTGACCGGATCCATGGCGGTGATACCGAAAAGCAGGCTTTCCATCAGCCGTGTCAACGCGAACGAAGCCAGCAGGCCAATCACGATGCCGGCCAAAGTCAGCGTCATTCCTTCCCCGATAATCAGCTTCAGCACATCGCGCGGGTCGGCGCCAAAAGCCATGCGGATGCCAATTTCGTGCGTGCGCTGCATCGTCATAAAACTGATCAACCCGTACAGCCCCACGCCTGCCAATATCAGTGCCAGCACGGCGAACGAAGCGAGTAGCAGGAGATTGAATCGTCGACGATTGAGCGACCGCTCGACCAGTTGATCAATGGTCGCAACGCTGGAGAAGGCCTGCTCTTTATTGACCTCGCGGATCTTTTCTTTGACTGCGGGCAGCAAGCGGAGCGGATCGGTGGCCGTACGCACGAAGTAGGTCATCGAATTGGGATAGCCAATCGAACTTGCGTGCGACACGAAGATCTCCGGTTTGGGTTCGATCTCCAGTCCTTCGGTGCGCGTGTCACCGACGACGCCGACAATCTCAGCGGTGAAGTCGCCGCCGTAAGACCGAAATGAAATCTTTTTCCCAATCGGGTCTTCAGCCGGCCAGTAGCGCAGGGCCATCGTATGGTTGATAACAGCGACGGGCACATCCTTCGTGTCGAATCTGGTGAGCAGACGGCCGCCAAGCAGCGGCACGCCCAGGGCGTGAAAGTAGTCCGGCGTCACTGAAATCAAATTCGCCGTCGCATCTCCTTCCGGCGCTACCGAGGCGCGACCTTCAATTTTGATGGTCGTCGGCTGAGCCACCTGATTGTCGGAAAATGGCAGAGCCGACGCTGCGCCTGCTCCCGCAACGCCGGGCATCGCTTCCAGCTTCTCCAGCGTCTGATTGAGAAATGCGGCCCGTTGCTCGGTCGTGCGTCGCGCCAATTGAACTTCCAAGGTCAGCGCTCTGTTCGCGGCAAATCCCGGATCCACTTCGAGCAATGCCACAAAACTGCGCGCGAGCAAGCCCGCGCCGACGAGCAACACGAAAGCGACAGCGACCTGAAGGACAACCAAGGCGCGACGAAAGTTTTGTCGCGTGTTGCTGGCAGTTGCCGTCTGGGTGCCCTCTTTGAGCACGTCCTGCAAGTTGAGCCGGGCCTTCTGAAGCGCTGGAGCCAAACCGAATAACAGGGCGGTCAAAACCGAAATGCTCAGCGCGAACAGCAGCACATTTGAATTGAGACTGATCTGCTCCGGGCGCGGCAGGTTGTTGGCGCTGAGCGTGACGATCAAGTGAATCAGCCAGCCCGACAGCAGCACGCCAATAGCACCGCCCATAGTTGCCAGCACCAGACTTTCGGTCATCAATTGGCGCACAATCCGGCTGCGGCTGGCACCGAGCGAACTACGGATCGCAAACTCGCGTTGCCGCTCGGCGGCGTGAGCGAGAAACAGGTTGGCGACGTTGGCGCAGGCAATCAAGAGGACCAACCCAACAGCGCCGAACAACACGAGCAAGGCGGGGCGTACTTCCCCGAAGAGAAATTGCCGCAATGGCACGAGGGCGACGCCGATATCAGCGTTGGTTTGAGGATATTGCTCAGCGAGCCGCCTGCCGATGACACTCATTTCCTGCTGGGCTTGCTCAACAGTACGGCCTGGTTTCAATCGCCCCACAACCCAGATGAATGTCCTACCACGATTCTGTGGGTCGTTTTCGCGCCGTGGGCGCGGCCCCCACAACTCTCGACCGGGTGGATATTCAAATTCCGGCGGCATAATGCCCACCACGGTGGCCGGCTGGTTGTTGAGCGTCAGTTTCTGTCCAACCAGGCTCGAATCACCGCCGAAGTGCTGTTGCCACCATCTGTAGCCCACAACCACAACCGGACTGCTGCCCGGCTGATATTCCTCCGGTAGGAAGGTGCGGCCCAGGAGCGCCTTCGTGCCCAACGCCTCAAAGAAGCCTGGCGAGACAACCCAGGAGCGAATAGCTTCCGGTTCGCCCTCGCCGATGAGGAGATGGCCCCACGGCTCGGCCATACCGAGCTCTTCGAAGGACTGGCTCTGCTCGCGCCAATCGAAGAAATCGGCGGGCGAAGTCTCTTCGCGCTCAACGCCGCGCTTGGGGGCGCTTTGCCAGACGGTGACAATGCGGTCTTCCTGCCGGTAGGGCAGCGCACGCAACAGCACGCCGTTCACCACGCTGAAGATGGCCGTGTTCGTGGCAATGCCGAACGACAACATTAATACCACCACAACGGTGAAACGCGGTTTCTTCATCAGCGTGCGGACGCTGGCTCGCACGTCACGAACAAAACTTTCCATCGTCCGTTTTCCTCTTCCGATGACGACCACATACTTGATTAAGAAATCCGGATTCGCTATTGCGCCGTCCTATCCTTGAAATCCAATTCTCGCCCATCGGAAAAAATGACCTTTGTCCCTGGATCTCCGGATCCGATATATGCGACCGGCTGGCCATTTTTAGCGGGACACAGAATGATTGTGACTTCATCACCCGGTTTGATGGAGCGTCTTGTCCAGCCAGCCCTGGTCAGGATACCCGGACTGTTTGTTTCGACGCCCCACTGCACAATTTTGCCGTTCTTGTCTTTCACGTCCAGGTAAATTTGAGAGTGGGGATTCGTCCACACAAACTCCGTCACGGTTCCTTTAATAGGGACTCGCGCTTGCTCGTCATATGCTGAATTTCCGTGGTGCGCGGACGCCGATGCGCACAAAAACAGAAGTGTCACAACCAGAGTCAGCGATCCGATGCACTTATTGCTCATGGCACACCTTGGCCCATTGAAGACAGAGACGTGGCTACGACAGTCAGCATTTTATTGGCGTAGTCTTTGCCGGCGGCCGGTGGAGGCAGCGGCTTTACTTCTTTCTTGAACAGCTCAAGAGTCTCAACGATTTCACACAAAGTCGGAAAAGGCTGCCTGCTCATTCTGACCATTCCACGATCTTGACGTAACGGGCCGTCATCACCCAGATTTCCAGACAATGTAACAGTCTTGACGACCTTGGGATGAACGAAATTTCGGTGACTGCCTTTTCCCCCGCGATCCATAAATCCAGCGGCTTCAAGATCACTGATCAACTCTCAGATCTTTCGCGCCATCGCCTATCCTCTTTATACCACGTCGCCGGAACGTTAACCTTCGTTGACGGCGGCTACACCGCGAAGGTATTCGGTACGCACACCGCGACGATTTTAGCGATAACTTCCGCGATGCCGGTGAATCATTCGTTGCGAGACGCGACTGAAGCTGCGGCACCTAGCGCGTGATGGGACGAAGTATCGGCGCAGCGAGACAGTCTCGGAGCAACCGTTTCCAAATGCTGGACCGCCAATGTACTGCCAATTAGAATGCCTCAGGAGGCCGGCATGTTTACGTTTCAGCCGATCGGTTACGTGCGTTCGCCATACTTTGAGACCACTCAGGTTCCGAGAGGTCCCGGAACGCAGCATCACGCAGTGAATCTTATCTGTCTGCTCGGGCACAAGTACGGTTAGCCGGTTTACCAGGACTTGAGAGTCGGAGGTTGACAGGTTGTAAACACTGCGCGACTTTTGAGGAGGAATCTGTTGACCGATTCGTATTCGATTGATCTGAGTCGAATCCTAATTCTCGATTGTGATCACTACGCGAAAACGCGCCTTATTGCTCATCATGTGCTCATAGGCTTCCGTGGCCTTTTCGAGCGGAAATGTCTCGGTCATCGGACGAACTCCGGTCATGGCGCTGAAGCGCATCGTGTCTTCCGAGTCGACTGAGCTTCCTGAGGGCCAGCCGTAGATTCCGGTGCGACGTCCGATTAGGCCGGCAGTGACAAGCTGTATCGGTTTGAAATCCGCACCGAGTACGATGAGGCGATCGTCCAGCGAGAGTCCACCGATCGTCGCAGCCATGGCGTCCGCGCTCGTCGCCGTCGCCAGAACAATTTTGGCGCCACCGAGCCTCTGTAGAGATTCAGAGACATCGCCAGCCTGGCTGTCGATGTAATCATGAGCGCCGAGCTGCCGAGCCAGCGCTTCCTTGTCCTTCCCGCGTGCGATCGCGATCGTGCGGAAGCCCATCTTCGACGCGAACTGCACACCGAGGTGTCCAAGTCCGCCAATGCCGAGGACCGCTACGGTTTCTCCCGCCCGGGTGCCGCTGTTGCGTAAAGAGTTGAACGTAGTGATGCCTGCGCACATCAGCGGACCTGCTTCGACCGGGCTCAGCTCATCTGGAATGAGAGCCAGACCTTCGAAAGGCACCACAACGTAGTCCTGGTAACCGCCATCCATCCATCGTTATCCCGGAAATCAGTTGATTGGCGCACGTCACGAAGCTGCCACGTCGGCACGATTTGCAGTAACCGCAATAACTGACTAGCCAACCGACGCCGACCCGCTGCCCACGCCTCCACCGCGGGACCTCGGCACCGATGGCATCGATAACTCCTGCGATCTCGTGTCCGGGAACGCGGGGATACTTGATTCCAGGCCAGTGGCCCTCTTTCGTCAGCGAATCGCTGTGGCACAAGCCGCAAGCTTGAACTCTAAGGCGAACCTGCCGCGGACCTGGCTGCGGAATCTCTCGCTCCACCATTTCAAACGGTCCGCCAGGGTGCGTCACCTGTACTGCACGCATTTTAGGCATGGAAACCCTCCGAATAGAGACCCGACCACGTTCGCCACCACGATAGCGTCACCTAATCCGAAATCACACAGGTCTCAAAGAAGGAGAAGACGATAGTATCAATGACAGCTTCGCAATGCATCCAGGAGCCGCATTGTGATTCTGTCGTGCGAGTGTAACGAATTGGTCCTGAATAACGTCGCAGTGGAGAGTAATCCATTGCTCCGGATCCGTAAACACTGCGCGACTTTCGAGGAGTTATCAACTTCAATGTGCCTCTGGTCGCTTGCCGGGACACTGTTGACTCAACCGAATGGATAAGGTCCGCAGATCTGCCCGAACTGCGAAAAGCGATGGCTGTACGTTTTTCAAATCCACAGGGATAGTCTGGACGCGCCAGAAAGCCCCCGCTGCCAGATGGTCTCCGGCTTCAGCGTGCATGCGAACGTTAGTATTGAGGCTCGCGACCGTGAGCGATTGCAACGGTTGATCCGCTACGCCGCCCGTCCCGCCGTAGCGACGGAACGTTTGACCGAATTGCCCGATGGCCGGCTGCTTTATCTCGCCTGAAACGTCCGTGGCGCGCATGAGCGGAGCGAATGCAAGCCCTATAGGGCGCAGCCGTCAAGATGATGGAACCACCGCGGTGATTTTCGAACGGCTCGATTTTATAGGCAAGCCGGCTGTTCTGGTGCCCGCGCCCACCTCACCCGTTACCACCGGCTGGAATGTCCTCGCTGCCTGGGGCGCATGCGAATTTTGGCAGCGATTCATCCTCCAGACGCCACGCGGAAAATTCTGGAGTGTCTCGGGCTCCCCTCACGCGCACCACCCGTGGCGACGGCGATCTCCCAACATACCGAATGGTTATGAACACTGGTGAAAACCGGCGCCGGATTCGTGTGCTTCGGGCCTGTGCGATTCCCGCCTTGAATCTACTGGGCGTGTCGGATTGTGATCTTGAATCCGCGCGATTCCTTCTGGATTCGCTCATTGCGCCTCGGCAAGTTTACATAACACCCAGACTGTGACGCGGTTTTTCGGCCCCACCCCTCACACAACCCATTTAAAATTCCTACGTTCCGGCCCGGCGGATTCAAGCTCAGGCCGTGAGGACCGGCCCGACAACAGCCGGATAGGACCTATATTGGGGACTATCAAGGGACGCCATTTGGCGGCGGGGCCTAACGCGGAAAATTCGAGAACTTGAGCGCGCCTTCGGGAACGACTGGAGAATCCTGGCCGTAGGAGAAGCATAGGAGAAGTGCGCGTTATGTCAAC
>WNGK01003089.1_pt1 | contig 24106 bp, 28 predicted proteins | sample 5400601 | NCBI WGS metagenome assembly WNGK01 (sample SAMN13153376, study PRJNA577476) | soil metagenome | isolation source: 60 cm soil or saprolite under Garry oak tree replicate 1 | place: USA:California | collected 2016-06-15
AACTTTGGGCGGCACGTTTGTATATAGAGCCTTTGGCAGGGCCGAACTGGAGAGAGTTGCGAAGGGTCATCTGGAGGGCGATTTGATCGCGGAAAACCATAAAGGTTGGGGGAGCGTAATCGACAAAATGAAATTTCGCTGCGCCTAGCTTGGCCAAGGAAGCTAATTGTGCTTGGTACTTGTCGTTCAGACGATCGGCGTCGGCCGGCACCGAACGAGGAAGACCTAGCGGCGGATCAGAGTCTTTGGGTGTGGACGAAGATGGATTGGCATTTGCGGGAGCGGGATCTGCCGGGGCCGCAACAGCGGGAGAGACGGCTGGCAGCGGATGATTTAAGTTGAGCAAGGGAGAGCGGGCCACCAAAGTCGAAGAACGCGCGGTGGAGGTGGCATCGGGCTTGGCGGGGATGGAGCGAGGTAGAGCTTGAACGTTGAGGGGATCGCGTTCGGTGAGGGAAAGGCCGAAGTCGGTTCCGCTGACGTAGATTTTGTTGCGATTCAATATTTCCTGGCGAACGGGATCCGTGGTGGCGCCGGAAAGGGCCCAGGCGTCAATGCGGTCAAGCACCAGGACAAGGTTTTCCTTTCCTTCAAAGTCGTAGCTGCGCTCCCTGGACCGGGCGTGGTAGGAGATTTCAAAACCGATCCCGTCGCAGGCTATGTCTTGCGGCAGGGTGGCCGTCGCCAAAGCCAAGATGGGAAGCACCACGGTGCGGAATGTATTGGCCGCACGTTCGTTCTGCGTCATGCGATTGGTGTCGTAGGCAGCGTTGTAATTCCCGGTTACCTTCAGAATGACGCGATCCTGGAAGCGGACAAACTCCAGGCCGCGTGAATCGGCTTCCGCCTGCTGCGCGGGATCAAGTCCAACGTAGCGGCTAAGATAAAAAGGAAAAGGAAATTTTGTTTTGGAGACCGATTGGTTGAGAGTTTTTAGTTGCGGGAAATACGTTTCCTCCAGCGCTTTCAAGTCGGGGTTAAGGATTTCGGCGGGGCTTACCTGCGCGGAGGCGCATTGCGCGGAGAGAGCGATGGCTATTCCAACTGTTGGAAGAAGCAGGCGGCGCCAAACATTTTCAGCGAGGTTGCGTTTCATGCTTCGCAAAGTGAGTATCTCCTATTTTGCGGAATATTGTGACGCTGGGCGGCCTGGAGGCTGATACGGCGGCTGGGCTACGGCGCGCGTGAAGGCAATCACGGAGCGAATTTCTTCCGATGAAAGCATTTTGCCGTAGGGCGGCATCATGGCGGATTTGCCGAGGGCGCTGCCGCCGAGAGTGATGATGTTCTGCATGAATTCGTCGCTTTCGGCGTTCAGCGTGGCTCCGTCGTTCAGCAAGGGCGGGACGGGCGTAAGGTTCGAGCGGTTGGAAGGGCCGGCGGGCGTGGCGTCGGCGTGGCACCAGACGCATTGCTGATAAAAGATGCGCCTGCCCTGGGATTGCTGATAGCTCAGAGGAATAATTTTCTGCGCGTCGGTCCAATCGAGTTCGGTGTCGTAGGCGGAGAGAAGTGGATCAGCCTTGGGGGCTTCGGCGTTCTTGCGGCAGCCGGAGACTACGACAATGGTAATTGACAATAGGGCTGTGACCCAGAGGCGGAGTTTCATTGGCCGGCTCCCTGAGCAGCAGCGTGGGGTCCCACGGAGTTCGCGGTATTCTGCAGCTTGATGCTCTGGCGCAAGGTCATCAGGTATGCCGTCAAGGCTCTGACCTCGTCTTCCGTAAAATTGCGACGCGGCTCGATAGTGTCAGGGATGAGCCCTTGCGGATTTCGCAGCCACGCCCCGATCCAGGCGGGCGTCAACCAGCCGCCTGCATTGTTCAGGTTGGGACCAACATATCCGCCAGTTCCGCCGATGGTGTGGCACGACTGGCACTGAAACTTCACTTCATAAAGCTGCTTGCCGAGAGCCGCCATCGCAGGCGTGAATTGCCTGGCGTCAACGGTTGCGGGATTCGCGGCGGGGTGCTGCAAGACCATGGTCATGTAGTCGGCGAGGATGGCGGCGTCCTTGTCGCTCATATTGAATTGCGGCATGCGCAGGATGAGCGTGGGGCGCAGGGTTTGCGGATTTTTCAGGAAGTCGACGATCCACTGACGCTGCGCGCGGCTGCCCTCGTAGGTTAGGTCGGGCGCCAAGTCTCCACCGTAGCCGTTGAATTTGTGGCAGGTATAGCATTTGTAGCGTTCATAGACTTCGGCAAACGCACCGGTGGGGCGGAACGCAACTTCCTTGCGCGGCACAACCAGATTTTGCAGCGCGCTTGTTGGCGGGGCACCTTTCATGCTGAGGAGGGCTGTCGTAATGGCGTCGAGGTCCGCCTGGTTCCAGTTGTATTGGGGCATGCGCGCGACCGGATTGACGGAGACGGGGTCCTGCAACTTCGCTTGAATGTAGGAAACAAGGTTGTGCGGAATTTTTGATCCGCCGAATTCCAACTCCGAGGCGTTCTTTCCGCCGATGGCGCTCAGGTCCGGGCCAAAATCTTTCTGCGGATTCAGGCCTTCGATCACATGGCAGCTGGCACAACCTTTTTCGAGAAAGAGGCGATGCCCGAGCTGAATTTCGTCTTCAGTTGGCTGACCAAGCTGCGGTACGCCGGTGAGCAGGTCGGAATCGGTAAGCTTGGTGGCGATGTACTGGCTAATTTTGAAGAGATCTTCATCTGACCAGCCGTAGCGCGGCATGCGAGTGTGCGGAAGATAGCCCTGCGGATCGCGAAGCCAGGTGATGAGCCAATCGGGATTGACCTTGCTGCCGATTTTGGTCAGCTCCGGGCCGATGTCGCCGCCGATCAGCTTTGTTTCACCGGCGCGGGTGACGGCAAGGGAATGGCAAGTCGAGCAAAACATTTGACGGAAGCGCAATTCGCCTTGCGAAGCCAGTTCCGGATTCTTGCTCCAGGCGGCAACGACGCGGGCATCGATCTTGTAAGGTACGAAGGCTTTGGCTTTCTGCACCCTGAGATAGGCCGAAAGCCCACGGAGTTCGGTCTCGGTCAGGCGGAACTTCGGCATGCGCGGCTCTTCTTCCGTCTCGTAGCCGTTCACGGTGACGTTGCCGTCTTTGTCGACAATGGTGCGCGGTTCTTTGAGCCACTTGTAAATCCATTCGCGCGTCACTTTCGTGCCGACGTTGGTGAGGTCGGGGCCTAGCATCGCAGGCCGCTCCACTCCGGGCAGGCGGTGGCAGCCCTGACAATTCAGTTCGGCGAGAAGCTCGCGGCCCTTACTCAACTGCGGAGTCTGGGGCAAGTCGGCGTAGTGACATGTGCCACAAGACGCTTGAATGAAGCGGATCGGCAAGATCGGCTGTTCCCAGGCGAGTGTCGATTCGTGGGCTTCAGCGACTTCTGTGGCGGGCCCCTGGCCCCGATGACAGACAGTGCAGCCCCAATCGCGTACGGTGTGCGGTATCGGCGGATGGGCGCGGAAAGGTTGGGGTACTGATTGATCCGCGAGGCTCGTTTGCGTAATTCCCTGGTGGCAAGTTGTGCAGCGATCAACGATGTTCATACCCGGCAGCCAGATTTGATCAATGTCGAGGCGGAAGTCCGCCACCAGTTTCTTTGTGTCCGGACGAGTTTGGGCAAAGCGTAGATAGGAGCGCTTGTACTGCTTCCACTCGCGGCGAAAATCCTTAAAGGGCGAAATGGCCAGGACGGCCAGGAACACGACGCTGGAAACCGCAAAGACCAGGCGCGTCCGGTTCGTCAATTTGCCCATTTCTTCAGCCGACATGAGTTCTCCACGGCCAGACCCAAGACCAACCCGGGCCCCGGAAGAAGGTGCCCACGACAGTCAAACAAAGAGCAACAGCGATAAACCAGGTCATGACCCACCACGAGACGGGCTTGCGAGCGAGTGTCTGAAGAAAGCCTTTTTCTCCGGCACGAGCCGTGTACGAGAAAAGCAGAAGAGCTGAAACGAGCGCCGTGGGAGCGAAAATCGTCCAAGCATGGAATACGGCAAGAAACACCAGCAAGAGGAACACGGTGATAAGAACAATTCTCAGATTTTGTGCTGGCCGCGACCAGATTGCTTCGCCTTCGACGTTCACGTTGAAGTAAGGAATAACAACGAGCGCGATCACCACCAACGTCGGGATCAAAATACCGGCAACGAATGGCGGAAAAAAGTGGAGCAATTCTTGAAGCCCGAGAAAATACCACGGGGCCTTGGCGGGATTCGGGGTAAGCAGCGGATTCGCGAGTTGCTCGAGCGGCGCGTCCCAGAGAAGCGCAACGAGCACCATAGCAATCACGAGCACCTGAAATGCGATCGCCTCGCGTATCAAGAGATGGGGGTAAGTCATCAACTGGGGGCCAGGATCGCCGGCTACCTTTGCTGAAGTCTTCTTGGTGACGAAGACGATGCGGCGCGGGTCTTTCTTCGCATCCGAGCTTAGGCCGGTTTCGATTTTATTCTTTTCCATCTTCGTCCTTGGGCTTCACGGTCAGGCCGCCATCTTTTTGCACGCGCCAGAAATGAATTCCGATGAGCAAAAACGCGACAAGCGGGAGGATCACGACGTGTAGCACGTAGAAACGCAAGAGCGCGTTTTCACCGACGATATTACCGCCCAGCACGAGAAACCGGATTTTGTTGCCCACTACGGGCATGGCGGAAATGATGTTGGTGCCGACAGTCACGGCCCAGAATGCCAGCTGGTCCCAGGGCAGGAGATAGCCGGTGTAGCTGAGGAACAGCGTGACCAGCAGGAGCACGACACCGACCACCCAATTGAACTCGTGCGGCGGTTTGTAGCCCCCGCGGTAGAACACGTGAAACATGTGCCAGAACACGGCGAAGACCATCAGGTGAGCGGCCAGGCGGTGCAGGTTGCGCAGAAAAACGCCGTTCGAGACGACGAATTGTAAATCCTTCATGTCGCGGTAGGCGTGCGGCGCTGCCGGATGGTAATAAAACATCAGCAGAATGCCGGTGACAAAAAGAACGATGAACAACAGAAAGGAGATCGATCCCAGATAATACGAGGCTCGCACCCGGAGGGACTTCTCGCGCACTTTGACGGGCAGCCAGTGAAGGAAAAGATTGCCGAAGACGGCGAGGCTCCGGGTGCGATTGGTATTCGCGGGGCCGCGGCGGAAGATGGACTTCCAGACTTTTGTCTCCCGGAGATTTTGCAGCACCGATAGAAAGGATGTCGCCATCTTCTCCCTCAAACTTTCAAAACCTGTGCGGGCTTGATGCTCTGCAACTTATCCACGAGCAGTTCGCCGTCGGCGGTCAGCGAGATCGCAAAATGTGGGAGCGGCCGCGGCGCGGGGCCTTCGATTTTTTCGCCGTCCGCCTTGAACTTGCTGCCGTGGCACGGGCACGCAATCATCTCGGCGTCCGCCTTCCATTGCGTGACGCACCCAAGATGCGTGCAGACGGCGGAGACGGCATAGAAACCTTCCGGCGTGCGCACGATATAAACCTGCTGATCCTGCAGGAAAGTTACCGAATGGATGGGGTACAGATCGGGATTGCCGGCTCGGAACGTTGTCGCGGGTTCAAACAGGACGTTGGGCGAAAAATACTGATAGGTCACCGCGATCGAACCGAGACCGGCAATCCCCAGGGCACCCAGCGTGATTTCATTTAAGAAATCACGCCGAGTGATCTCATTCTCCATGTGAACGGAGTGGGGCGTTGCGCCAACAGTTGTATTTTTCGCGTCACTCATGCGTGAAGAACCATTTTCTCGATTTGAACTAGATTCGGATCATGATCGAACACTTCGAAGGCTTCCATGGTGATCGTTTTCACCGGGCACCGTTCGGCGCAGAGGCCGCAGCGGATGCAGATGGTTTCATCTTTAACCATCACGGAACCATCTTCGGTAACCAATCCATCGGGCGAAAGATGGAGGAATTCGAGTGCGCGCGAGTCAGAAGTCGCGGTGAGCTGCTGGCGCGTTTCATCGGAAAACGCAAACTGGCTTAGCGGCACGAGCTGCAGGCAATTCTGCGGACAAACGTCTACGCAACCTCCGCACAGGATGCACTCGGTTCCTTCCGCTTCATTGCCTTCGAATATCGTATTGATCCAGCATTGCAAACAGCGCGAAGCTTCGCGCCGCGCCTGCTCTTCTGTGAAGCCGGTCTCGACCTCGGCGACGCCAGTGCGGCGTTCGAGAGGGATTACCGGCACACCCAGCCGGGAATACTCGTCGTACTGCTCCGCCATTTCGTGATGATCCAGAAGGGTGATCTGCACGAACCGTGGCTTGGGCTTCCATTCGGAGCCGCGAATGAACTTGTCGATTTCTTCGGCAGCTCTTTTGCCATCAGCCACCGCATTAATGATCAGGCGCGGACCGAAAGCCACGTCTCCGGCGGCAAAAATTCCTGGCGCAGTGGTCATCAGCGTCGCGGGGTCAATTTTCAGAGTGCCCTGTCGAGTGGTTTCGATGCCATCCAAGGGCTTGAGAAAAGACGTATCCGATGCCTGCCCGATGGCTAGAATGACCGTGTCGCAGGGAATAATGGACTCCGTTCCAGCTGCGAAAGTTGGGTTGAAGCGGTGCTGCGCGTCGAAAACGGAAGTGCAGTTTATGACTTCGAGTCCGGTCAATTTGCCGTTGCTTCCGACAAACTGCTTAGGGCCGAGAGAAGGATGCATCTTGATGCCTTCGACCAGCCCTTCCTCGATTTCTTCTTCGGAAGCGGGCATCTCCTCGCGCGATTCCAGGCACACCAGGTGCACTTCGCGAGCGCCCATGCGCAGCGCCTGGCGCGAAACATCCATGAACTCCTTCATGGCGACATCGTGTTCGCTTGAAGTCAGTTCATTGGGAAGACCGGCCGCACCTTCCTCACCGGGCGTGAGTTTCTGCTGTTCGCGCATGGCGGAGCGCGCGACATCGATAGCCACGTTGCCGCCGCCAATCACCACCACTTGTTTGCCGATAGAAAAACGATAGCCAAGATTGACGTTCAGAAGAAAATCGATGCCCTTGACGACGCCGTCGCGTTCGTGACCCGGCAGATTAAGATCGCGGCTGCGATGCAGGCCGAACGCCAGCAGAATGGCTTTGTAACCCTGGCGGCGGAGATCCTCCAATGAAAAGTCTTTCCCTAGCCGCGCGTTGAGACGAAGTTCCGGGCCTAGGTCAAGGATTTCGCGGATCTGAGCTTGCAAGACATCGCGCGGCAACCGATATTCCGGAATGCCAAGATGCATCATTCCACCGGGCACCGGCGCCGCGTCAAAAATCGTGACGGGATAACCGAGCAGCGCGAGGTCGTGCGCCGCGGACATGCCCGCTGGACCGGAGCCAATAATGGCAACCTTTTCCGGTCGCACGGAACGCGGCGTTTCGGCAAATACGTCAATGGGATTGCGCGATTCCGGTCCATGGCGCTCAGTGACGAAACGCTTCAAAGCTCGGATGGAAATAGGCATGTCCAATTGGCCGCGTCGACAGGCTGTCTCGCAAGGATGCCCACAGACACGACCACAGATGGAAGCGAAGGGATTGGGGACCCGAGCGTAGCGGTACGCTTCCTCGTACCGCCCCTCGGCGATCAGTGACACGTACCTTCCCGCCTGGGTGTGTACTGGACACGCCTGCATGCACGGAAAGTTCGATTCCAGCCATTCAAGGTCGACGAGTTTGGTGCGCGTGCTCACTTGACTGGCTCTCTCCGGGCCCCCAATCTGCTACTTCTTAACCGTCAGGTCAACCGTGGCGCTTGCACCGCTCAGATCCACGGGTTGCGCGGTCGGTTTGCCGTCTTCGCTCCAGGTCTTCAAGGTATATTTCCCGACCGGAACATTCTTGATTTCGAAATTTCCCTCCTTGTCAGTAACCGCAAAATATGGCGTCGGAACGACGACAACATAGCCGGACATTTCCGGGTGGACATTGCAGAGGAGCGAGGCGACGCCGAGATCATTGAACTGGAATGGTTTCTTGTCGCCCTTCGGCCAAGTGCCGAGATTATGAGAGAGCTTCTTGTTTCCGCTGACCGACGGCCAATAGACGTTGTGGCCAACGGGATCGCTGTTCAGAAATTCCACGGTAGTTCCTTGCTGGACGGCAACCACGTGCGGAAGGAAAGTCATTTTGCGCTGGTCAATCACGATGTGATCCTTCGGAGGATCGAATTTCTTATCCGGGATCACATCCACGTATACAGCGATGTTCTCTGCGGTCTTGATTCCCTGTACGCTGACCTTGCCCTTGATGTCATTGGCCCGCCCTGCCCCAGCCAGCACCAGGGCCAGACTTGCTGCGATTGCTGCCTTTGCTGCCATTCTCGATAGACTCATGACATTCCTCTCGTATTTGATTTGCATGCTGTGCAGTTTCCGAGCCGATCTTCCTAGAAGACGTAGTCGATGCCCGTCTGAAACGTGTTGGGGCGGAAGAATAGAGTATTTCCGGTGATGGGATCTGTGTAGGGCTGCCCGAACGTGTATTGATATTCGCCAACAACCTTAATGTTGGCGCGCACGAGCACCTGGAAGCCCGGGCTGAAACGGTTCCGCGTGTGATACTGCGATGCCGGCGTGCCGTTCACGAAGTCCGCATGAGAATTCACGGCGTCGTAATGGAAGGTTCCGATTAGCCATGGATAGAACCAGTAGTTGGCCCCGGCGAATCCGCCGGAAAACTTGACCGCGGGAGCCACCGCGATGGTCGGAGGCGCTCCTGGAGTGACGATGTGGTTGTCGTCATGTCCGAACATTCCGAGTCCGTACATCTCCAGCTTGCGGTATTTGAAACGCAGATCACCCCCGATGCGATAGAAGGGCTCTTCAATTGTGGACAATCCCGGAAAGAGCAAGCCGTCCTGGTTCTGCTGATTCTTGCCGTAGTAATACAAGAATCCAACCCGGATGGAAGTGTGATCCCGAGGACCGGTTGGACCGGCTGCTTGAATGGCATTGCGGCTTTCCGGGTCGCGTTCCAGGTTGAATTTCTGTGAAAGACGAACGTAAACGTCCTTTGAACTCCGAGTCGCCGTTCCGACATTGCTGCCGTTCGTGACGGCAACCGACCAGTCGAAATTGCCGTTGTTTGGTGTCCCGCCGAACTCGATGCCGCGCTGCGGCGAGCCAAAGATCGTCGAATTGTTCGTGGTGCCGAGTGGGCCCGCTACTGCCGTTTCGCTGTAAATGTCATAGGGAGAGAGATAGATGGTTCTTGCTTGTGTGAAGGGCAAATCCAGTTCGAATTGTCCGAATCGAACGTTCAGCGCGTTTTTCGGCAACCCGATGCCGTGGCCCAAATCGTTGTACTTCAGCCAGCCGTCACCCATGCCGCCATCGGCGTTGGCCGCTCCGACGGAGATGTCGTCGTCAATCCAGAATGACAAGTTCTGCCCGAAGCTCCCAGCGCTGATGATCGTGAACGTGTTTGGAGCAAAAAGGTCCGTACGCGGCGCGAATCCATTCTGCGCGATGACTCCCGGAGGCTGCTTGCGGTTGAGAGTAAAGTTCCCCTCGTACCGGAAGGCGATCGGCAGGTATCCGGGAATCTCACCAGGATAGACCGCGCCGGGGAATGCTTCCTTCTGTGCCTTCGACCCCAGCAAGACAGGGGGCTCTTTGACAAAGACTTCGTCGTCCTTCGGGAACTTGAAGCCGTTTTTCTTGAACGCCTCTCCGAAGTCATTCAATTCCGGATAGTTGTTATGGCAGGTGGTGCAGGACGTCTGGTACTTCCGCGAAAACGCGGGGATCGCTGAAGTCTTCGGCACTGACGCAAGCATTACCCACAAAACGACCACAACCGCGGTCAGACTCGCCATAACGCTGCTGTTAACTACGTGCCTTTTCATCTCATTGCCCTCCAAGTCTTGCCCACGGAACCGCGGGTCAAGTTTCCCGAACCGAGTGGCCAACCTTCAATGATCTGGAGTTTGCCCATCATTCAGTTGGCCTGCCGTGACGCACGTCACCGATTGATGTGATGGACCTCACACGCAAAGCTTGAGGGGGAGGAGTTCCAGGAAGGGGAAGCAGAACTAAGAGTTCAAGACGCTTTCGAGCCCTGCTTTGTTCTTGATGATGAGCGTTGAACCCTTTACCTGCAAGAGTTGTTTTTTCTTGAATTCACCAAAGAGTCTTGTCACCGTCTCTCGGGATGCTCCGATCATCTGAGCAATCTCTTCGTGGGTGAGGGTGAGCGTGACTTTTACCTCTCCCTTTCCGCTGTCATGGCCTGCGGAAAGATCAAGCAGGAAGCGGGCCAACTTCTCGCCTACCGAATGGGAGAGTCCAATGTTCCGCATTTCTGCGATTGCGGAGTGATAGGTTTCACCCAACTGCTGCGCCACGCGCAACCCCACTTCGCCGTGCTCGCGGAGAAAGCTCAGGAATTCCTGACGGGGGATAAAGTTCGCTTGAGTTGGTTCGATCACTTCTGCGGTAAGCTCATAAGGTTTTTCAGTAACAGTGGCGGGTAATCCGAGGACTTCCCCCGGGTCCGCGATTCTCACGATCAGCGTTTTTCCATCCGCTGAGGTCGTCGACAGTTTTACTCGACCACTGCAAAGGATGAACACGCCGCGCGCGACTTGTCCCTCCACGAAAAGCGTCGCACCTTTGGGATAGGAAGAAGGTGACGTAATTGCTGCCAGACGTTGCGCGGCTGAAGGTGGGAGGTTGCAAAAAAGCCGATCCTCGCGATGCGGACAGGACAGGCAACTCTCAATGATTTCAAGGCCGTATGGGGCGCGCATAAGCTCACCGCCCCGGAGTATACCTCCCTCTCTACGCGACACAAAACGAAACCCGCTCGGCATACGCAACCGTCCAGCAGATGAGGTCCGATTCCCTAGCCTACGTTTCTACTAGAATCCAACGCTCCCTGGCTGTGATAGCGGTCACGCTGCCTTGTGACGGGGGTTACAGCAGCCCCTCTCCGTCGAGTGCATATTTTGAATCGCGTGGGAGGTGCAAAATGCAAAAAGATGAGCGCGACCTCTTGGAAGTTCTAAAGTTTGAACTTCAATTCCTCGAAGACGGGGGCTATGGGCGCTCGCCGAGGACGCCGTGGAGGCCTCAATATATTTTCGAAGATTCACTCACCTGCATGAACTACGATTCCAAAGAGAATCCAGGTCCGTGCGGTGATTGTGTTCTGATGCAACTGGTGCCCCCCGAGCGCCGCTCCGAAAAGATTCCCTGCCGCCACATTCCGTTCAGCACATCGGGGGAGACTCTGGATTCCCTCTACCGGTACAGCAACCAACAAGAGACCGAAGAAACGGTTGGAGCCTGGCTGAGGGCCACTATTCAACGTTTGGAAGAAGAACGGGCAGCGGCTCGACAAGCTGACAGCAAACACCCGCCCGCCGGCGGCGGAACGTTGAGAGGAACCCCTCTGTACCAGAAGCAACATCCCAAGTGTGCAAACCCGGCCTGCCCCACTGCCTTCCATTGGACCGGGGGCGGCAAGTTCTTCCGATTTCGGCCGGATCCGGTTTCGGCAACTGGGAGTAATCCAACAGCTGATTTGCCAGGCGGAATCCATGGGGTAAGACATTATTGGCTGTGCGAGCGTTGCTCACATGTTTTCACACTGGTGTACGGCGAAGAATGTGGTGTCACGCTCAAGTTGATCTGGCCTGAACTCGCAGCCCGGGAAACTGACAAGGAGATGTCCGCAGCCTAGTGGGTCCGGTGCTTTGCGACTGGCCGGTGCCCGTATGAACCGGCATTCGACCGTCCGTTTCGGCTAAGTTCATATTTCGAGTCTTGTGGGACGTGCGAGATGCAAGAGGATGAGCGCGACGTCTTGGAGGTCCTGATATTTGACGAGATCGAAGAAACAGTCGGAACCTGTCTGCGCGCGATCATTCAGCGTTTGGAAAAAGAGCAGACGGCTATTCGAAGAGATCACCACACGCAGCAAACCCCAAGCGGCTCGACAGTGTGAACGGTACTGCCAGTTTAAGAACAGTCAATCGTGCTGCCACAATTGCGATCAAGAGCATGATGGACATTTCCAAGAGTTCGGCCATTCTTGAGCCGAGTCGCGGGGCGACCCACAGAATGCGGATGGGGCGAAGGATGAATCCCGCTCCGAAAACGACCGCGAAATAGAGTACGCCAGCTTTCAGAATCTGCATTCTCTCCCTGCCGGGGTTGAGGCCAGCGAACTTGAAGGGAGCCGCACGCCAGGACCTCAACCCCGTCCTCTTTCACCGCCTCTGAGGTTGGTTTGATAAGCAGTCCACTTCATCCGCGCACAGTTAGGACTGGGCACGTCGCCTGTGACACGACCTTATGAACAGTGCCCATGTTCAGATGTGTTGCAAGTCCTTTTGCCGGCCGGGCTCCCATGACGATCAGATCAGTGTGCCGCCGCTTCGCAACGTCCAGGATTTTCTCTGCCGCTGGTCCCTGCTCGACAATGTAAGTGGGTTCGCACCACAACCCGGCTTGCTCCGTAACCAATTGCTGCAGCTTGCGCGCCTTCAAATTCACGCCCTCTGGGCTGTCTAGCAAGTCCCCTGGCTTCGGGTGCTCGATCACGTGCAACAAGACAAGGTGTGCTTGGTTCTCCTGCGCAAGAGATATGGCGTAGGGAGCCGCCACTGGGGTGTCAGTTGCCAGGTCTGTGGCATACACGATTTCACGCATCTTTACGTATTCGTCAGACCAAGGGTTCACGTGTGGGCCAACCGTCAACACGGGGCACGGCGATTGCCGAAGGATCTGTTCGGCGACTGAGCCGAGTAACGTTTTTCCGAACCCCGTGCGCCCGCGCGTACCCACCACGACTAGGTCAATTTCCTTTTCGCTGATCAAGTTGGATAGCACTTCCCAAAGGTTACCTTCACCGATCACCACTTCGTGTTCGATGCCCTGAAGCTGTTCATTCAGGCGTCCGGCATCTTCTTTGGTCTCCTTTTCCGCCGCCTCAGCCATCGCTGCCCAGGCATTCGGTGCAGCAACCGTGTAGTCGTCGAATCTATTCACATGTACGCCATACACCTTTGCGCCATAACGTCGCGCGATCTGGATCGCAATCGGTGCAGCTGCGTCTGCAGCCTGTGAAAAATCAGTTGCGAACAAAATGTTCTTCAGTGTAATTCTCGTTCTTGCTTGAACGGCTTGCATGGGTCACCTCCCTACGTCCCATGAATACGCGGGCACAGGGCCGTCTGGCTGTGACCGCCGTCACTTTCGACTGTGCCATAGGTCACATGACCCACACAGTTCCTTTGCTAGGGTTGGACCCGTGGCGCGGGCTGAGTAATTGATCTCCCGCCGTCACATCTGAGGAGGACGAAATGGAATCCATTCACGCGTATCGTGTTGAAGCCATCGGCGCAGGGGGGCGCAATGGCGTCGTCCATGCCGAGGGAATCCTGCCGGCCATATCCTTTAGCCCGCCGCCTGAATTTCAAGGTGAGGTCGGCCGGTGGACTCCGGAACATTTCCTGGTCGCCGCCGTGGCCAGCTGCTTCATCAGCACCTTTGAGGGCATGGCACAAACCTCACGTCTGGAATTTGATTCTTTGCGATTGGCGGCGGAAGGTGTGCTCGCCAAGGAAGACAGCGGTTGGCGCTTTACAGAAATTCGATTGCGGCCGACCGTCACCCTGCGGAAAGAAGAAGATCGTGACCGGGCCGTTCGCCTCCTTGAGAAGGCCGAGAAATCGTGCCTGGTCGCACGGTCTCTTGAGTGCAAAGTCACTCTGTTCCCTGCTGTGAAGATTGAAGAGGAATTGCCGGTCTTGACAAAAGTTTGAATAATTTGTGGAACCAAGTTGAGCAGGGATCGTTGACTGCACCAGGGAAGCGGCTAAGATGATGGCCACAAGCGAACTTTAGTTCTCTTGGCAGGATCTACCTCGTTCTCTTACTCCCGGAGCATCAAGTGATCGATGACCTCTATGATCTCATCGGTGGAAGGCAAACCGTTTGGGCTGCTACCGAAGCCTTTTATAAACGAGTGTTCGCGGATGACACTCTTCGTCCGTTTTTCAAGACTACCGATATGGCGCAACTATGCGCTCGGCAAAGCATGTTTATTTCCATGCTGCTTGGAGGACGCGTTGCGTACACGGGCAAAGACATCCAAACCGCGCACGTGCATGCGCGGGAGCAAGGGCTAAACGACGGGCATTTCGCCAAGTTTCTTAGTCACTTCCGCGAAGCGCTGAGGGAAGTGGGCGTCGACGTTGGTAAGGTGGAGAAAGTCACGAAACTTCTTGAAACTAGACGCGACGCTGTCCTGAATCCCTGAGACCGATTCCGGAATACATCAGTGACCGCTGTACCCACCCCTCTTACCCTGTGGTCGACTTTCGTACTTACCTAGATTTTCGCTCGGTTTAGTGGGCGGCCCGGTCCACGACCAGTTCGGGATGTTCCCGCCGAAAGGTTTGCGCGATGTGGCAGTTCCAGCAGACGGGCCAGTGTGTCCCCATTACTTCCTGCAGCTTTTCAGTAGGGATCTTGTCCCATTCAACAGTTCTGCGCTCGGAACCCAGTAGTGCCGGCGGATGATCGTGCCAGTGGATTTCTCCGAACGGTTTGTGGCAGTACACACACTTCTGCCCCTGATACCACTGGTTGATGATGGTCCATACCAGGCAGGCCTTCGGAGCTTCTTGGATCTGCGCCAAGCATTCTTGCCCGCAGACCTCCCTCTCTGGCCAACGCGAGCATTCACTCAACCTAAGCTGATGGTTCCCAACCGTCACTTCTAGGGCAGCCTTCCCCGCGGCAACCCGCACTGCCGCAGGCTTGTGCGTCTCCGGACATGAGACAAGCCTCTTTCCTCGAAACTTCAGATACGTCCGCAGAGCGCGACGGAACTCTACGATCACGGCGACGGCGGCCGCGACCAAGAATGTAATCAGGACATATTTCATTGGCCGTTCCTTTCTGGCGCCGCCTCCAGGACGACCGGGGCCTATGCCGGAACTCGCGCCATTTCAGCGACCCAAGAGAATCCGATTACAAGCGAAACATCGTTCACTGAACTCGATCCCGGAGGCTTCTCCCTGGCCGCTTTCCACGTTCTTACAACTACATCCCCGGCTACCAATTTGGCTGTGACGGGGCTCACTTTATTGCGTGATGCCGGTCACTCACCTGCTCGGAAGAGGGCGCTCGAACAATGGAAAACGGCCCGGAACGGTTGCAGTTCCGGGCCGTTTTCGTTGCTCGCTGCTTCATGCGGCGATTTGCTTCACAAACGGTGCCGTCGTCTTGATTTCAATCTTGCGCGGCAAGGCAGTCGCGGCAACAGGCGCCGTGATCTCCAACACGCCGTTCACATACTCCGCGGTCAGCTTCTCGACGTTCAAGCCCTCTGGCAGCTCGAGAGTCCTCTCGAACACGCCATAGACGATCTCCCCTTCAATGAGCTCGATCTCTTTCGTGCTGTGGGTGAGCTTCCTTTCCCCGCGAATGATGAGCACATTCGCCTGTGCATGGATTTGCAAGTCCTTCGGCTCCACTCCCGGCAGTGTCACGCGGCAAACATACTTCTTGGCTTCTTTGTCCACGTACGCTTCCACCGCTGGAGTAATGTTGAAGGTCTTCTTGAACTCCGGCAGCTCAAGACCCCAGGGCTTGCCGCTCAGAATGCGATTGAACATCTCGTCGAACTCACGACGAAAACCAAACAAATCCTCGAACAACCTTTCATTGGTATACAGATTTCTCATGACATCCTCCTCAATTGAATACGGCCTCACCAGAGGCGTCGTTCACTACATTCGAAGGCAGCGGCGGGCGGGAAGCATTTTCCGGCCTGAAGGGCCGATGCGTCGAACCCACTGGCGCTTCACTTGGACTTCGAGCCTCACCGCTGCCTTTGGGCGAAGGGCACTGGCTCTGCCAGGTCAAGCCTTGGTCCGGCCATGATACTTGCCGCTAAGGCACTGCCGCAGGCTTTGCCGTTTTTCTTCGTTCCCGGCAGCCTCGGCGGCCCGTTCCCTCGGCAGCCGGTGTCCTTCTACGCGTCCTTCTTACATCTGCTTGCATCGCGAAGTCAGTGACCACGGTCACGGTTCGACGTGACGTCCATCATCCGGCGGCAGCTTGCTTTGCGACGACTTGTGGAACCTGCCGTTGAGTTATCGCCCGGCAGGCGCTCACAACCTCATCACTGGGCAGCTCCGGTTGCTTTCCGGAGCTCGTGGGTTCCGTCCGCAGTAGCACCTCTTCCCTCACTGTGGACCCCTCATTCCTCGGCAGAGTCCTCGGAAAACTGTACTGGTACTGAAGATTCTTTCTCCTTTTTTCCCTTCTCGATGTTCCTTATATAAGTAGGGGGCTGCGGCCGAAATACGCATTCCGGCTTGGGCCGCGCAAAAAAGGTCGAAATACTTTCTTACTTTTTCCCGTTTGGATGTTCCTTAAGTAAGTAAGGGGACTGTTGCAGGGAGTCTGGGACCCCTTCGAGCGATGAAAGTTTTTTCTCACTTTTTCCCGACTGAATGTTCCCTAGTAAGTAGAGGGCCTCGGTGAACTTTTTGCGATGAAGGGGCTCGCTCCGGTTTCTTGTAGGTCCGGCGGCAAACATTGCTATTGAGCTTTTTCATTTCCGGGGCCTCTTAATGTTGTGGGACATGACTATTTCAAAGAGCCTCCGTCGCTATTTGCAACGCGGGAGGGTGACGGGTGCATGAAAGACACAGATCACCATATCCGTCACCCTCGCGGTCACCTTGGCGATCGAGCAAGTGCCCAAGGAACAAGAAGTTGCGCATGGCGCGACAATCAATTTGGAGTTGGGCTGGAGCGACCCCACTTTTGCACGCGGTTCTGTGCCCAAAGTGAGTCGTGGGTCGCTCCAGCCCAACAAGAAGCTTCCTTCGGTGCGCTCGTGCGAGGCGAGGATTTTGGCGAAGCAGGTGAAGAAGGTAGGAATTACCTACTTCAGCTTCGTCTTCTCCACCTTCTTCAGCTTGGGATGCACATAAGTCTCGGGGAAACGAGGAAATAAACGACACGAGAATGAGAAAAGTGACACAGAAAAAAACACCAGATTGGGCGGGAGCGACCCCACTTTTTTGCGGACGAGCCGCCCAAAAGTTTCGTGGAGTCGCTCCCGCCCGTCACGCAGGAAGCGTGACCATGATTTGTCCGCGTGCCCAGCGGGAGCTGTTACGCAAGACAAACGAAACTATTTTTCCGTTGGCGACACATTGGACTCGCCTCGAAATGAATAGGCGAGTAGGGGCAAACGTCTCTTTTCTCAGAGGCAGAAATGGCTGACCACACAGATCACGAGCTAGCCCACCACATACTCCGCCGGATGGGTTCGGTCGATGCAGACCTTTTGCATCGCGCCGGCAGGGCATGCTCATTCCTGCATGCATTTCTGAACAATCGTGGTGAAGCGAGCTTCACCCCAGTACTTGACGGGGCACTTCATCGGTCACTTCACCCGAGCGCGGCGGGCAAAACTAGACAAGTTAATCCGATAGACGTTCTAAAGACTGTGGGATTGCGCAAGGACTGGCACGGCCTGAGGACGGGAGCGACCCCACCCTCTGACGCACGGTGCGTTGCGGTTGCCGTGTGGTCGCTCCCGCCCTCGGAGGCGCTTCGCGTCGACGTTTTGTGCGATCGCACTGGGCGGGCCTGAGGATTTGTCAGACAGAATGTCTGACATCTTGATGAACACGAAAGGAGAAGCCCGTTGTCGATTCTCAAATCACCACCAAAACAACCAAAAGCCGTCACCGTCCAAGCCCGTGTCGAGGAATCAGTAAAAACTCAGCTGGAACTCTATGCCGAGTTTATTGACGCTTCGACGTCCTACGTAATTACCGAGGCCCTGAAGCTGCTCTTCCGCAAGGATAACGACTTCCATCGCTGGGCTGACAAACACACAAATAACCACAACAACGAAAAAGTCAGAGGAGAGGTTCTTGCAAAGACCGTATAACAAACATGAAGTTCCGTCCAACTCAACTCGGTGTGCGCGAGTACACAGCGTCCACAAGACAGCATGCCCCGCGCCTTGTAGAAAGCCACTCTCAACCCCAGTCGAATGGAGCGTCAGGAATCCCCAGTGGAGATGAAAGTTCCCCGCACATGCCCGGTGCAAACTCATTGTTCGAACCATCCGGAAAACGGAGAGTGCCCAACTTCTCAGCGTCCACGACGTAGCTGAACTTCTGCAGGTGCCAGTCTCCTGGGTATACGGGCACACGCGCAACAGATGTCCGGACCGTATACCCGGATTCCGTTTAGGAAAGTATTGGCGTTTCGATGAGGCGGACGTGCTCGCTTGGATTCAACGCCGACGGGTGGAAATGCGACGAGATTCTTTCGTCTCAGAGTACAATGGCACACGGTGAGGAAAAGGGCGCGCGAATCGGAAAGGAGTTCACGATTCGCACGCGTTTCCAAGAAGGACATGTTTTTCTACGGCGCGGCAAGAGAAGAAAGGTCTGGACAGCTCGCTGGCGAGAAGACGTGATTGCACCCGATGGTACGGTGAAGCGGATTCTTCGCTTCGCAGTCCTCGGGACAGCCAGTGAGATTAAGGGCAAGAAGGAGGCTAGGGATCTCCTTCAGGCCAAACTCAGGCCAATCAATCAAGGCCGTCAACGTCCACAATCGACCATGACTCTGGAGCAATTCATTAACGAGATGTGGAGGCCAGGCGTAATACCCACGCTTCGGTCAGGATCCTCTCGCTACTACGAAGTGCAGCTCCGGTGCCACATCCTTCCTACATTCGGCCCAAGAAGGCTTTGCGACATCACGCGGGTGGATGTCCAAACGTTTTTGGCCGACAAACGAAAGAACGGCTTTTCTGGTTCGAGCGCGCACGGTATGCGGACTGCAATTTCGAAGGTATTGCAGGCCGCTGTTGATTGGAATCTTCTTGAGCAAAACCCTGCAAGAGGGATTCGCATTGGCGACCGTGCACCAAAGACAGAGAGGCTCTATCTCAATCCGAAGGAAGTAGGACGATTACTTACTTCCCTTTCCGAACCGTGTCGTGCTCTCGTGCTCGTTGCAGTTCTGACAGGCATGCGAATCGGCGAAATCCTTGCACTGCGATGGAAAGCCCTTGATTTAGATCGTGGTGTCATCCAAGTGCGAGAGACAGTCTCGGAAGGTAAGTTCGGTTCGCCAAAGACAAAAAGCAGTAGACGAGATATTCCGATCAGCCAGCCTGTATGTGACGCGTTTCAAACACAGCTTGCCCGCGCTCGGCAAAGGGGTCCGGAGGATCTCGTCTTCACGACCCGCAAACAGACGCCGCTCAACCCAAAGAACCTACTTCGCCGTGTTCTGCGACCAGCGTGCAAAGCCCAGGGTCTACCCTTGATCACATGGCACAGCTTCAGACACACGCATGCAACGCAGCTCGCCGAGGTGGGTGAATCACTCCGAACAGCCCAATCACTTCTGGGCCACTCGGACCTTGAAACAACGCTAAATGTCTACACGCACGCCATCCCTGATTCACAACGGCGTGCGGTCGACAAAGTTGCTGAGGTTTTGTTCACTAATGTTCACAAGATTTCAGCGGCTACAGAAAATCAAAAGGTCAACTGATTGATGTCGCGGGACTTGCAAGAACGGTGGAGCCGAGAGTGGGAGTTGAACCCACGACCTGCCGATTACGAATCGGCTGCTCTACCACTGAGCTACCTCGGCCCTGTCTAATCACAATAACATCCGCTGAAAATTACTGTCAATTCATCCACGAAAATGGCGTTCTTTCAGCGTGAGAACGGGTACATCGCCCACCCGATTCCCACGCCGATCAAAAGAAAGAGGAACAGCGACCACACGATATATTTCACGCGCTCAATCGGCCGCCGCCGGCTTAGAAAACCAAACGCAACGGAAATCAGTAATGCGAAGAGCAGCATGGATTGCAGATGGCTGAGCTTGAATCCCATTCCTGCGTTCATGCTTTGCGCCCTCGTGCTGCTTCATACGCGTGCAATGCTGACAGCAGATTCAGCACCCCCGCGGTGGCGAGGAAGCGTGTACCGTAATCGCCGCCTGCGTGCGAGACGTCGGCGCCGTTCGTTTCGAGCGATCTGGCCACCAGATAAAACGTTCCCGTGCCCAGATCCGCCAAATACCCCAGCGAATCGAATGCATCGTTCCCACGTGAACTAAAAACGTTGCCCCGCATCCCCGCGCCAAGTACCACGAGCATGCCTACAGCCAGAAAACACATCGCCGCGCGGCCCCACATCTTCATGAGCGCGTGACCTAGCCCCGGCACTAGCCATCCTGCCACGCCGATGACGTAGGCCATCGTCTCGCGTCTGGAATCCTGAGGCGGAGCCGCCGGTGCTGTCATCTCGTCTGCCATTCCTCTTCCTTCTGTTCCCGGCTTATGCCAGCAACGCCAGAATTTCGTTTTGAATCGCGCCAGTCACGCGAGCCTCGCTATCACCGATATACACATTCACTTCGCTGCGTACGCCGAATTCCGGCAGATAAATTCCTGGCTCAATCGAATTACACGTGTTCGGGATCAGGTGCCTTACGTCATGTGTTTCGAGTCCGTCCATATTCACTCCGTTGCCGTGCACTCTCTCTCCGATGCTGTGCCCGGTGCGGTGGAAGAAATATTTCGAGTAACCCGCTTTTTCAATGACGCCGCGCGCCGCTTTGTCCACCTGCCATCCTTGGAGCGGCTTGCCCGCTGCAACGTGTTTGCGAATCAGCGCGGTCGCCGTATCGCGCGCTTCACGCACGACGTTAAAGACCTTCGCATATTTCTCCGGCACTTTCGCGCCCAGATATCCCATCCAGGTGATGTCGTAATAAACGCTACCTGCCGTTTTTTTCTTCCCCCAAACATCCATCAAAAGGAGGTCGCCCTCGCGAATCGGCGAGGCGGATTCCGCCGTCGGGCCATAGTGAGGATCGCTGGCATGGGCATTGATCGCTATGTCAGGCCCTTCCTCGGTCCAAATTCCCGCCGCATCGAATTCCTTCAGTATCCAGTTCTTCAAATCAAATTCCGTCAGAGTGTTTTTCTCGCGCACGCTCTTCGCTGCAAGTTGGAAGGCTTCGCGCACGATCCGGTCGATAGCTACTCCGGCCGAAAGGTGCGATTCAAGCTGCTCGGCGCTCCAGCACGCTTCATATTTCTGAACCAGGTCCGCCGAACTGACCACTTTCGGGCCGGAGCTGCGCACGAGTTCAATCGTTCCTGCATCCACCATCGCCACGTAGGGGATCGCGTTTTTCGGCGAATACTGCATCGCCACGCTTTTCGCACGGCCAAATATCTTTTTCAGGTTCTTTCGCAGTTCATCCTGTGCGGAGTAATACAACGTCTCTCCGGGCAACACCGCCAGAGACTGCGTTTCAATCTTATGCACCAGCTTCTTTGGCGTCCCTTTCGCCGGAATGAAATAGAACCACCTTCGCGTCCTCATTCCATCCGGCAGATTCAGGATATGCTGCGCGATGGGATCGCGCCCGCGAAAATCATAAAAAAGCCAGCCATCGAGTTTGGCGGCCCGCAAATCGCTCTGGATTCCTTGAATATCTGCGCTCATTCTGGAATCAGCTCCATCGCCCGGGCAAGATTCAACTGTCAAGCCTCAAGCGTCTTGCACCAACAGCGCCAAGATTTGCTGCCGGGTCACACCTCGGATTTCAATGCGTTTCGTGCGGCTTCTTTCGCCGCTCAGAATTCTAACAGCCGACCTGGGTGTTTTCAAAAGCTGCGCAAGGAAATCCACCAGCGCCTCGTTCGCGCGGTCCTCAACAGCCGGTGCTTGCAGCCGCACCTTCAATGCCCCGCCCATTTCTCCGGCAACCTCATCCTTGCTCGCTCGCGGCTGTACCCTTACCGAAAAGGTGACGGCGCCTTCCCGCTCTTGGACCTCCAGCATCAACCTCCTAGCAATTCCCTTTTTGCTTCACGCGCTCCAAAGATCGCCGTCCCGACGCGCACTTCCGTCGCGCCTTCTTCAATCGCCATCTCAAAATCATGCGACATTCCCATCGATAGGACAGGCAGCGCGAAGCCAAGTTTCTTCCCCAGATCCTCGCGTAATTCTCTCAACTGCCTGAAATAGGGCCGCACTTGTTCGGCCTCTTCGTTTCCTCTGGCGCCACTCGCACTTCGATCAGTACACGTAGCTTAGCGGAGATACCGGCCTCAGCCCCCGCACGGTCCAACCGCTGCGCAATCGCAAAATCATCGACGGAGTCGATGCTGTGAAAAAGTCTCGCCGCTCGCGCCGCCTTATTGGTTTGCAAATGACCAATCAGGTGCCAAGTCGCTGCCAAACCTTCCGTTCCGGCGCGCTTCCCTTCCCACTCCTGGACGCGGTTCTCGCCAAAGTGCCGAATCCCCGCCTCATACGCTTCGCCAATGGCGCTCGCCGGTTGCGTCTTCGACACCGCGATCAGCGTGATCTCTTCCGCTCTCCGCCCCGCGCGCGCCGCCGCCCGATTCATTCTCTCTTGAACTCGCAGCAAGTTTTCTCGCACCGATGTTTGTGCCATGTTGGAATTCGAATCCTAGCACGCGCGGCATTGCAGCGCAGAGTCTCTGCGGTTAGACTGGCCTTCGGCCGCAGTTCGTTCCGCGGTCACGATAAAAAATGACCGCGCCCGGAAAACTCATCGCCATCGAAGGCATCGATGGCAGTGGCAAGCGCACGCAAGTCGAACTCCTGACGCTCACCCTCAAATCTCGCGGACACTCCGTCTATTCCACTGGCTTTCCTCAATATGATTCCTGGTTCGGCAAAATGGTCGGCAAATTCCTGAATGGCGATCTCGGCTCTCTCGCAAGCGTTGACCCGCACTTCACCGCCCTGCTCTACGCCGGCGACCGCTTCGAAGCCAAGCCTAAACTCGAGGCCGCCCTAAACAACGGCCAAATTGTTCTTGTGGACCGTTACATCGCTTCCAACCTCGCGCACCAGACCGCTCGCGTCCCCCCGGAGAAGCGCTCCGAATTCCTGGAATGGATGGAGCATCTCGAATACGGCATCTACGGCCTTCCACGCGAGAGCCTCATCCTCTACCTTCGCGTGCCTCCGCAAGAAGCGCAGCGGCTGGTCGAACGCAAAGCGGCGCGCAGCTACACTTCCGCGACAAAAGATTTGCTCGAGGCCAGTCTTCATCACCTCGAAGATGCTGCCGAAATGTACGATTCGCTTTCTCGCAGCGTCCCATGGGCGACCATTCAGTGTTTCGATGCCACGCTCAACGCCATTCGCGAGCCTGAAGAGATTGCCATGGACGTTCTCGCCGCAGTCGAGGGAGTCCTTTCATCAGCTTCCGCGGGTGAGGAGCGCTAGCGCCGTTCCAACTTTTTTCGCCAAGTAGCTGGGGGCTTCGATGAATTACTCCTATGTTTTACTGAGCGAGAAGGATAGAAAATTCTACATCGGCAGCACTGGGGATTTGCGACAGCGCGTGCGGGAGCACCACCAGGGCCGAGTGCGCTCGACTGCCTATCGGCGCCCTCTGCGGTTGATCTATTATGAAGGGTGCTTGAACGAGCAGGATGCGCTTCGACGCGAACGTTACTTAAAGTCGGGGAGGGGAGGGCGCTACCTCAAGCAACGTATGGCTTCCTGGCTCTCCGAAATTCGACCTCAAGCAACGTATGGCTTCCTGGCTCTCCGAAATTCGCAGCAATAAGTTGGAACGGAGCTAGCGCATGGGTCTTTCGGAATTTCTCGGCAACGAACGCATTGTCGCGGCGCTGCGTGGCGCTCTCCGCAGTAAGCGTGTCCCCCATGCACTGCTCTTTACCGGCCCGCGGGGCGTTGGCAAATTCACTCTCGCGCGCATGTTCGCGCAGGCCGCGAATTGCGAGCGCCTCACAGACGACTTCTGCAGCGAGTGCGCCACTTGCCAGCGCATTTCCCAACTCGCCGATCCCCAAAGGCTGCTCGAGCAGGGACTCGTTGAGCGTGGTGAAGGTGCCGACGCCGCTACGGTCGAGCGCGTGCCACTCATCCTGCAGTCACACCCTGACGTCTGGGCGCTCGTGCCCGATCCTGTCCGTCTGAAGAGCCCGGTAGCGCGTCCCATGTTGCGTGTGGGCCAGTTGCGTGCCGTCCAGCGTGCCGCCTATTTTCAGCCGATGGGCCGGCGCCGCGTCTTTATCCTGGATGGTGCGGATACCATGCGTTGGGACGTCGCCAAC